>WNFX01000873.1_pt1 | contig 42075 bp, 34 predicted proteins | sample 5400111 | NCBI WGS metagenome assembly WNFX01 (sample SAMN13153363, study PRJNA577476) | soil metagenome | isolation source: 40 cm soil or saprolite under grassland replicate 1 | place: USA:California | collected 2016-06-15
TAGTGTCCGCCAATTGTTAAAAGACTGCCACTTCCCTTTAGAACTCGAAATGCCATTCTACCAAGCTCCTTGTAAAGTAATAGAGATTCCAGATTGTAGGGCGGATCCGTAAAGATACAGTCTATAGAACTATCTGCAATACCTTTACATTCTTCCAGCATATCGCCACATATCAACTTGAAACCTTCAGGAAGCTTACCAGCGACCTTTTTAGCTTCTTCAATAAGCTGTTGTCTTTTCTCTTGCTTCACTCTCTGTGCGTATAATTTGTCGATCTTTAGTTTACCAGTTCTGAGCTTTTCAAGGATCTCCGGAGACTCTTTCTTGATGAGCTCTCTGCCCTTAAAATACGTCATAGGTGAAACTTGGGCTCTTTTTGCAGCTATGTCGATAACTCTGCCTTTCTTCTGCTCTTTTGATCGCTTAGTATAATTTTGTATTGAGTGATCACTCTTCTTATCTCCGCCTGCTTCTGATTGTCTTCTCCTAGCTAACTGAGCTTCTATTGGCTCTAGCTTGTATTCTAATTCTATTCTCTGGAATGTATCTAAGTGTCTGCGATTACGATTTATGTTTATTATGAATTGCTTTGCAAGTAGTGGATCTTCATACTCTGAAGAACATAACATTGTTCTTGGCTCAATTTCAAGCTCCTGACATATTCTGTTTCTAGTAAGACCATCTAAAATTTCTCCTTTCCGATTTATGATTATTGGAACATGCTGGCCATGCTCTTGTATGTCCTGTTTGATTTCCTTATACTGAGAATCGGAAATCTTTGGTACTAAACTGGCATATTCTGGATTTACGATTATTACTTGTGAAGAGTCATTAATCGACGTAGTAGTCATTCTAGCTCATCTCGTCGTCCCTAGCCACTTGTCGACACGGGCATGATGCTTGCACCCCAGATCTTCGTCAATATACGAGCCCCAGCAACCTTTATGATCACTCGTTAGACAATGGGCGGCATCAACATCTTGTTTAACAAGTCCTAAGCATAAGAGATCTTCAGCACAAGATTCACAGAAACAGCCTCTTTTGTTTACATACTGTACTATTAATTCTATTTTTCCTTCATTTTGACAATCCTTTCCTGCACACTCTTTATATTCCTGGGATGCCTCTTGTTTTATGGGGTTCATATGGTCGTCACATCCTACTGAACTCCGCTTGAAGATACCTGCTGGGTGGAAGCCTCGAAACTCTCACCAGTAGGTATCATTTTCTCAGATCTATCTGCGATTCGAGTGATTGTTTGTATCGTTATCTTTTCTCTTCTATTGTCAGGACATAAAGCCAGTACTGAAGATATTCCTATTTTGTATTCTTTGACTAATTCTGCAGGGACTATAATTGCTAATGATTTTCCTGTTGCCGAACCAACCTTATACGGTTGTACTATATACACGTCTTTCATTTCCTAAGAGATGAATAACATTTATAAGATATAAACTAGGAGTTGTTGACTACTGGCTTGAATGAACTACTGGTTAGTAAGTGTTTAGATGTTTTAAACGTATTTAGCGCTCAAAATGGACAAAATCTATGGGTAAACGAGATCGTAAGAAGGGTAACGAAAACTACCGGTAGTAAAGATAGTCCTGCAATTAAGAAATCTATAGAGCTGCTAGAGGATGCCTCAATAATTCAAACTCTTTCCTCTCGTCAACACGAACAAAAGGAAATAAAGATTCTTACACCGTTGGGGCAAGAGGTTTCCAATTTCTTCGATCACTTAAAAAAATGTAGCTATAGCTATACTAGACTTAAGGATAGAATCATAGAAAATAATATTAGGATAGGAAAGACTGAAGACCCCGAGGAAGCAGACAAAATACTAGAGCGTAAATTATTGACAAGAGGATGGGATCGGATCGAAATAGAACACTTTAATTTTACAATGAGATCCGCCTTTGAAATGGAAACCATTTATCGGAATAATATATTCAATTCAATTCTACATAGATATTCCCTTATAAGAGGCAAACATGAAGTTAATGAAACAGCAGATAAAATTATCCAAAAAATTATGATGAATGAGATACAGTCTCTGTTCATGCTAACAAGACATCTTGAAGAAGTCAGTTCTAGATTTAACGAACACTATTTCAATCCAGAAACATCAGACTATAAAGATATTCCATTTGTGGACCTTTACAATTTGATATTCGAACGGCTTGAGTGGTACTACCGTGATGAAGAGCCAACTTTATTAAATAAATCAATATCAGATCCCATAGAAGAAGTTACATTATCTTTATTTTTGCTTTTACAACCAGACGAAGAGGATGTTCAGGAATATATTAAAGGTCTAGGTATTCGCAAGGATAGACATCAAGATAAAATATTAGCGCTGATAAAGAAACAAGGTGACGCGTCCTTTGGGTCACGGTTAATGAGGGATTTGCCAGTCGTTAAGCTGAGAGACATCTTCTTAAAATATCTGGAGATCAAACGAAAGAAGATTAACTGAAATACAGCGAATAGCCTTCCTTCTAAGGATAGTGATCTTAATGAAAACCATCTATCGTACCTTTATTTTACCTTAGTAACATCTATTTTCGTGAGTATTTGCTGGAACTTATTTTCCATTTCTTGTCGTATAGCTTTCATGTCTTGTTCATATTTTGTTTTCATTGCTTGCATCTCGTTATCCTTTTCTGATATTTTTGCTTCGATATTCTTCCCAGTTGCTTCCAAAGTCGTATAATCCAAAAACGTTAGATACTTCATACATTTGGCCGCATATATCTCTCGCCTCTCAGGTTCTTTTACGGTATAATATGGACTCTTATTATGACCTAGCAACCATTCGCTATAGTCTTGACTAGTTTGGTTAGTGACGACTGTTTTAGTGAATCGACGAAGAGAGTGCAAAGTGATCTTTCTGCGTTTCATTCCATCCTTCCTTTCACCAAATCCAACGGCTTCAAGTACCCTAGCAAACTCCTTGCGCATGTCCATGTATAAATTCGTAGGTTCTTTACTCTTTGTGAACACCCCAAAAACTAAGTCTTCAGGATTTCGAGTTTGTTTATTTCTATACTTCCATTCAATCCATGATTTTAGGTACTGTGTTGCTTCGTCTGAAATGTAAATGTCTCTAGCAACTCTAGTTTTTGCATATTCTTTTCTAATATGAAGTTTAGTTGGGTTACATGAGAAATCGACATCGTTCAATCTTACTGCCAATGCTTCTATTGCTCTGGGTCCACCACTTGCTAATACGAGTAAGTACGGTTTTAATCGTCTGCTGTTACATGCCAGTAGGATTTTTCTTATATCTTTCTCGTCTAACGCCTCTTCGTCTTCACGATAAAGCTTTGGTACTCGGACCCTTCTTTTGAATTTAGATGGTATGATATCAATGTCATGATATGACAAATAGGACTTGATTGCTGTGATGTATAACCTTATACTTCTGACAGATAGCCTAACGGAGGATTCGAACGAAACGAATCCCTCTAATAGTTCATAGACATTAATTTCGTTTTTAACTAAATTAGCTAGAATAGAGTCTGCCGTTTGACCTGGATATTTCTTGTGCAGGAAATGCTGGAAGTCCACTATTGCAGCGTGGTATGTCTGTCTTGATTGCTTGCTGTTTCGTCCTACACTATCTAGGAAAGATTTCACTTTTGGCAAATCACCTATCTGCTTTCTGGTCAGCTGGTCTTGGATTGTTTGCACGCTCCAGTATAACTAATGTGTTATATAGAGTTTTTGTATATCATTAATATACTTTAATAGTAATTTTCCGGTGTTGTTAATTCAAGCTTTCTCAACTATAATTATTAGGTTAGCGCTGATGTTTCAGAAGTTGACATGTATGCATGTCTGATACAGAAATATCTTACAGAAACAATATTCAATCATCCGCCCACTCATAGTATTACTCTTGATTGATTTAGCTACTATGGAAGCCTATCGTTTCAAATAGGTCAATTGATGTTACATAACAGTTAAAGGAACATCAATAAACCGGGGTACATTGGTTCTGTTTCCAATGACAGTATTTTCCGGTGTATTCAGTCCGGATTCAATCGACCGATGGCTATTTTTTCTTAGTTTTTCCCTTTTGAATGCCTTTTCGGACTTGTACTATTTGTCTTTCCATCTGCTTAACTGAAGTATTGATGTCCTTTACCAATTTTGATTGTACCTCTGAGCTTTTTGCTAACTTCCGTAATGGCTGAAGGACTTGTTCCAGTCTTGCAAGATAATTCGTTTGTTTTTCAAGTTGTTTTCCTATATTAGTTAGACTATATTCTTGCTCCTTCTTTCTAGACTTTGCCTTTTTCTTCCTACTGGGCCGCCTTTCCTTCTCCTCCTCGTGTTCCGGCATCCTCTCTACGCGTGTTTCTTGTTCTTCGTCTTCTTCTTCTGCCGCTGATCCAGTTTCGTCCATCGCTCCTAGGGCTTCCACGGCCCCGCCTTGCACTGCCGACTCATCTAAACCTCCAATCTTCTGCTCTTCTTCTAACCCTGAATAATGTTCATGTGCCTCATGTCCTGACATATTAGTATTCAAAATAAAGGAAATCAAGTTGTTAAAATTACTTTCTACCGCAGTTTGCTTTTTTCTTCCCCAACTGATATTCAAAAATTTGCATAAATTGTTGTAATAAATGTAAATATAATGCAAATTGTATAAAAATATCGTACTACTACATATTTAGGTACTTGAAAATGCTCTCCAGCGGGCAACGGCAGCACATAGTAAAGTAAGGTCATGTTATGTGATTCGTATTATTTTATTAATCACGCGTATACTAGTATACGATAACGGCTTCCGATTGTCTGGTTGGTAATAATAGATGAGGCAAACGTCAGACGCATTTTAGTCCGCACTGTTGTCTGGTTTAGTACGGTTTAGTAGTCAGTCTTCTGCATACCTAACTAAAGTTTGGTCATTTGACAAGAAATCATTAGCGGAAGGCCGGCCAGGAATGTCATTCTAGCATTGACCTCCTACTAGAGGTTGAAGAAAAAGAGTGGTGAGGATGTATGCATGCCAGTTGATAGATAGATGTATGACAGCTAAAATTGATTTCATACACACGCATAAATCCTTTAATATAGCATTTCTATCGAATAATGAATGCTAGGACGAGAAAAATCTAGAAGAAATAGTGGAGATCACGAAGCTATTCTGGCATTCCTTGGAATTTTCATCCTAATAATGGCGCCAGCGTTAGGCGCTAACACCATTATTTTATCCCATCAGCCCATTCTCTTTCCTCTATCGCTCATTGGTACGGCCAACGCGCAGACAAGAGGTAATATTGGCTCGTCGACATTATTACTTCCTTATCAGAACCCGGCTTATGGTATAAGTATACAGTATCCCTTTGATTGGAATAAGGAAGATGGCGGTCAAACCAAAGCAGGTAACTTGTCTGCTTTTACTGTTGCATTCTACTCTCCTCCTCCTTTAAGAAGTGCATTTCTTAAAGTCATAGAATTAAATTCTACACAACCTGTGAATGCCACGATACCTCAGCTTTTGACTGAGGCTATAAAGAGGGACATGAATATTAGTATAGGTTTCCAGGTCATTCAGGCAAGCACGAATGGTTCACTCGCAGGCAAGTCTGCATATATATTGGTGTCAACAGCAGAAATTATCAAGAATATTCGATATCAAACAATGGAAGTCGGGACATTATCGGGCAATAGTAAATACACCATTATATTTGAAGCTCTGACATCTAATTACTTTACATACCTTCCTACTGCACAGAAAATGATTGATTCCTTTAAGCTACTAAAATAAAATCCTGTCTACATCCGGAGGCTAATTTCTCTCACCTGCACGTCCAAAGACAGCAATTTTAAAAATTGCTAATTATAATAAATAGAAATTATTAATATCCTATTATCTGAGCGCTCGGTAGTAATTAATTACTGCTAAGAATCAGCAGTATGTACTATGAGATACTTGAAAATTATATTACATCGATATGACCTTGCTTCATACTCCAAGCGACTCTGGTACAACCAGGTCGCCTAGAATGCGAAAACAATGAATGCAGACTACCGACACCAACATGTGCCCAAAATTCTCAATCTGCCTATTTGAGCACTGAGGAACGGTCAGGTTATGACATGTGCCTTTGGTTCCGGTGGTAAATGCTCCGATGTTGTCTGATGGGTGCGTATGACCATGATCCACCATAATATAACACACACTCTGATTGTAGTTCGGGAGTTACCTGCTAGCATGTCCTCGGATGGCCGTCGAATAGCCGCCAGATGCCGTCAAATGACGGTCATATAGCCGTCAAATCGTCGTCAGATGACCTATACCTTCTTCCAATTTGATGCCGGTAACTTGTAGAAGCCTAATGGTTATTGTTAACTGTAGCTGATGCCGATCCTGATGTTGAAGTTGATGCCGATGCCGATCCTGATGTTGAAGCTGATGCTGATGCTGCAGCCTTGAATGCAGAATTATACCCAGGTGCAGATGCTTGAACTGTAGCTTTAAAATCGCCAATATTATTTTTTGAGTTTGGTTTTATTTCGCTAGAATATGTAATCTCTCCGTTATGACTTGAAATTTCTTTAGTTGTACCATTAGAGTTAAAGGTAACCTTCATTTTTAAGATTGCATTATCAATTTTCTTGCCTGAAATAGCATCATAAGCTATAGCTGACATAATTGATTCACCTTTACCGTTAACAATATTCTGCGATGATTGAATTGAGATAGACAGGGGTTTAGGATTATGACTTTTAGATTTGTATGTAGATGGTGTTAATGGTGATAGAGGCTGTTGGCGTTGTAAAGTTGCATTTGTAGTTGTTTGGTTATTTTTATTAACCTGTGATGAGGGTGGTTTCACTCCTGTTACATTCACACTATACCATTTTACCAAGTTATTAGTGATAGTACTATTAGTTAAATTAACATTACTACCTGCGGGCAGACAGGATAATTTACTTGTTATCTTATTTTCTCCTTCTTTTATGGGACTATAACTAGGTGAAAGTGTAAAATGCCATCTAGAATAGTCATTAGCTCCATTTGGTCCATCTGCTGTAGCGTCTTGATATGGTTTTATATTATTTACAATAACTGAAACATGGCAGCGATTATTATTATTATTATTGCCAATAGCAGTCGTGTTGGTGCCGGTGGATATCCCTGAAATTGTAAGGTTACTACCAATTGAAACGTTCTGACCGCTGGTAGGTGATATAATCTTCATGCTGGGCAACTCTTTTTGACCTTCCGAAAAAGCAGCTATACTAGCCCATACAATCAAAGGAATAACTATGACGATTGCCAAAACCAACAGAACAAGCAAGGAGAATGATGATAACAATGGCTTTGATTTCAAAAACATATTTCTATCTTGAGAAGTCGAATTATAAAAAGATATATTTCCATTAGTTATCTCAATTTATATTCTCAATCTCATCACTCAATTTTTTTTCCGCGTTTCATACTTGATGCTTTACCTATATCTTATCGTCTTCGGGTAACCTATTATTTCTAATTCAGCTTATGAGATCTCTATTAACAATGTTATTGCTAACATCAATTACCGGCAGGATAACTTTTGAAGTTGTTTCAATGGAATGCTTTTAAGTTGGCATTTCTGCAAATGCAAACCATGCCCAGTGAATAATCCCCTTCATCTGATCTTTGACAACATCTTCAGTTAAAGGAAGCCCGGTGCTCAAAAAACCATTCCATCACACCATTTTACTGAGGGGGATATATTGCCGGGGGAATATTGTCAGTCATTAATTTAACAAAATCAGCAAACGATATTCGGGCATCTCATAGATTCTGATTTCTCGTAGGGGTGAATAAATTATTTTTACCAAGCCGAATATGGGATATTATATTCAGAACAAAAGTAATAAATATAAGAGTTATACACGTTATAAGACTACTTGTACAATGAGGTATAATGGTTATTCTATTGCTATGGTTTGAGAGTTGCTCCTCTAGTCTGCTGATGCCGATGCTGCTGCACCGCTGCTACCTACCGATGCACTACTAGATACAGCACTAGATGGATAAGTTTTATCATAACAATTGTCAACATCCAGTCTATTGGGTTTTCCGTTTTTTGCATATTTAGTTACACAATCAAAGAATTTCTTCAAACCTGAGTCAGTTTTGGTAGAGCTTGTTACAGCTAACACTGAAGAAGTAAGACCAGCTGCTGTTACAAGAGCTATGGCCGTGACAACGGTAAAGATTGCCAAAGTTGCGGTTCTTGTTCTTGTACTCATTGTACTGTCATAGATTGTAATGTATTGCTTAAGAATGTTACCATTTATCCCTAAAAATTAGGGGGTACTCCGAGGTTTCAATTTTTTTGGAGTGGAGGGAGATCACTAGAGAACTTGAATTGCGACTGCTGCTGCAATTGATTCCGTATGAGAGATGGAAATATTAATTTCTATAACTTTCTTTGAATAGCGAAAAATGGCCATTGGTTTTTCATCAATGTCTCGATCTACACTGATGTCGATCATTCTAATTGGCCGGTGGTAGCATTTTATTACAGCTTCCTTTGCAGCAAACGTACCAGCCAAATGTGGATAAGGGTCGGAGTACTTCAAACGATATTCTAATTCCCCTTTAGTAAAGATAGAATTATAGAAGGATATGTTTGTTTTTAATGGCTTCTGCCGGGAATCTCTTTATCTCTACCAGGTCCATCCCTATGTTCATACTTTCCAATTTCTTGTACTCGAAGGTTAAGCGTTACTTATTTTTATCCAATGCTTTGCCTAGAATCCTAATTGTATTGAGTCTGAATTGTCGACAGATAGCTGCATCATTCCAAAAACAAACCAAAGGCGATTTTTGTTTCGGTCAAGTGATAGTAGATCGTGTAGCGTTGGCTATGCCACTACCCATCTTTTTGTGTCAAAAACTGCTCAATAGGATGCTATGGACTCCCAATCAAAATGCGAAACTTAACTCACAGATAACTAGTTCTATTCCCTTCATTCACGATATACAGCTCTGCAACTAAATCCAATACTAGATAAAAGGAGTGATTATTATACAGGCGATGATATTTTTTCCTGATGGATTACTGGAGGAAACCGCGCTGCAAGACTTGCAGTCAAGTGTAAAATTTGCCCATCTCTGTAGACCGTCAGTGTCACATTGTCCCCGACAGTTTTGTTCTCGATATATGACATCAGGTCCTGGACTTGTACTACGGCATGTCTGTCAATGGCTGTTATTACATCCCCATCATGCGATACGGAGTATTTATCTGTGATACTTGGCTGAATGCCCGCTTTATCAGCAGGGCCATTTTTCAGAACAGAGTTTACAACTACTCCTTTCAAATTGCCAGCAAAACCTTTCACAGTATTTGCCAAGTCTGAATCAAGAGTGGTCCCTACAAGCCCGAGAGATGGATGTGCATAACTTCCGTTTGCAATTAAAACAGGAATAATCCGTGATATTGAGTTGGATGGACCAGCAACGGATAATCCGGAGAATTGTCCGTTAGGTACTCCGACCGGATTAATTCTACCAATGCTTATCCCAATAACTTGCCCTTGCAAATTTAACAAGGGGCCGCCAGAATTGCCAGGATTAATTGCTGCGTCTGTTTGAATTGCATTGGGCATGAAGACTCCAAATTCTGGAAGAGACAATATGTATTTTGTCTGGCTTATAACGCCAGTTGTCAGTGTATTTTCAAGTCCTTCACCTGGAAATGAATGGCCTATGGCAATTACCTGTTCTCCAACCTCCAGTTTGGAGGAATTCCCCAGCACGAGCGGATTAAGGGCTTCATTATTGATCTTATCAGTAATTTGCAGGACAGCTAGGTCACTGTAAGGATCCGTTCCTATAACATTAGCCGAATATCTGTTTCCATCTATAAAAGTTACGTCAACTATTTTTGATCCGTCTACCACATGGCTCGCAGTAAGTATATGTCCTGCTTTATCATACACAAATCCAGAAGCTATCCCAGAGGTATTTTGTAGACTCCTAGTCGTAACTTGAACTATAGATTGCTGTGCCTGCTTGAATAGGGTAACGATGGACAAAGAAGATTGCACACTTGAAGGAGTAGAGCTTACTTGTGCCATAATCAATGGCTGTTGGAATGCCAGTGCACCTACTGTTGAGGTCAGAAAGATGAGGGTTAATATTTTTTTCGCACGAATAATTGTCATAAGTGTGATGCAGGATTTAATGAAAGACCAATTTTAATATTGTTAAGCCCTTCGATCATTATTCCAACCTGAGTAGATTAAGTTGTGGAACCATATTAATAACAAGAAAAGACGATCTAGTTATTTTCTTGAAGCAGGTAGTAGATAGCTATCCGAATATGAATTATTGAGCATCAATCGTCCGAACATGAACACTAGTTATTTCGAGCCCGTCTTCGTTATTGCTATTGTTGTGACTCTAAGTACCTGGATTACGATAAGATCGCACCTGCAATCATTGCAAATATTTTAGTCAATTATGATTGCAATACGTTTAGAGGATCTTTTCTTAATCTGCCGCGGATGAAGCTGCAGCTGCTGCTGCCGGACTAACAACCGCCGCGGCCGCAGCCGAAGCAACACTTGCAGCTGTTGCGCCGGAAGAAGCTGCTGCTGCTGATGCTGCAGAAGCTGCAGCCGATGCGCCGGAAGAAGCGGCAGCGGTAGCAGCGACAGCTGCGTATGTGGTTGCCTCCATAGTTGAAGCTGCAGCTGTTGCGCCGGAAGAAGCTGCTGCTGCTGATGCTGCAGAAGCGGCGGTTCCAGCTGCAGCGGACGCTGTTGCAACTGCTGCATGATCTCCAGCTGCAGCGGACGCTGCTGCGGCTGCTGTAGCGCTACCCCCTGCAGCACTTGCAGAGGCCGCTGCTGCGCCTGCGGCTGCTGCTGCTATGGCCGAAGAGTCTCCTTTATAGGGATTCTTATAGTGCTTGGATTGTGTGGCGCTGGTAACAGCAACCGAAACAGCGGATGCAGCAGCCGGTTTATGACCAGCCGCAGAAGCAGCCGCAGCAACCGCCACAGCTCCCTTCCCAGCTGCCGCTGCTGCTTCCGCTGCAGATCCGGCTGCAGAAGCAGCTGCAGCTGTTGCTCCATCTGAATAGGATGCCCCGGCTGCAGCTGCTGCCGCTGCCGAAGAAGCAGATCCACCCGCGGAAACAGCCGTCACTGCTGCAGCTGTTGCTACAGAAGAAGACCGTTTAGCAGCTGGCGCAGTCGCGCCGGATGCTGCAGCAGCTGCACCCACGGCAGATTCAGCGTATTCAGCAGCTTCCTTCTTTGAATGGTGCTTTGCTGGCGGATCCGCTGCTCCAGCTGCAGCGGCTGCCGATCCAGCTCCTCCACCAGCAGAGGCTGCAGCGGCTTCCGCTCCAGCTCCTCCACCAGCAGAGGAGAAGGCTATGGCAGCGGCTCTACCTGATCCGCCACCAGCAGCAGCGGCGGCAGCAGCAGCTCCCGCTGATCCGCCACCGGCTGCAGCAGAGACTGCGGCATCATTCTTGCCAGCACTGGCGGCGGCAGCGGCAGCCGCTGCATGGGGTCCGTCGGCACCTTCTGCAAGGGCCGCTGCTGAAGCAGCCGAGGCTGCGGCTACTTTTGGACTAATACAATTGGTAGCTGCTGCAGCCGCTGCTGCTGAAGCAGCCACCCCGGATGGAGACTCATCACTATCCTTAGCCTGGTCAGCTGCTGATGCTGCTGATGCTACAGCAGTTGCATAGCACGCTGCTGATGCTACTGCTGCCGCCGTACCGCCATGGGATGAGACTGCCCCTGCTGCTGCTGCCGCTGCTGCGCTTAAGCATGACCACAACTTGCAGACGCAGCTGCTGCTGCAGATGCGCCCCCTCCTCCTGCTGCTGACGCAACAGCAGTTGCAACAGCAGAGCAAATATTAATTATATGATTGATAACCTTTGTGACGGTTGTGTGGCTTGGTTTACTATCATTATCATGGTGCGGTGGTTTGGGAAACGATGCATCGGGTAGCGGAGCAGCGGTAGTCGCTCGGTTTTGAAATGGAACAAATATCGCCAAAATGAGAACCGCAGCCACAGTCACAGCAATAACGTGCTTGTACCTTTCAACGTATGATACTAGGGAATGAAACAACGAATTCATACCGATTACATAGTATAAATAGGGTCCGATCAATAATCCAACTTTCCATCTAAGATTCTTAAATTAAAGTGGATATGTTCAAATCAAATTTTAGTTAGTTGTCCCCAAAGAGCGCTAGTGGAAATATCACCAGTAGGCCTGGATAGGATTTGATTGAGGATCATCTTCTTTTCAGAGGCTCCTGTAACAGCTGCGCTGGAAGCAGCAATCGCTAAATCATGGACGTAATCAGACTATGAATCGTTCCGGTGATTACCCGAGGCTTAGGATATGATGTAGTTATCGAATCCTATTTATATAATAATCTCATTTGTTTATTCATGAATGTTGTCGTATCATTTTTAATGAAGATCAGAGATTTTTGTGCTCCTTGTTGCAACATGGAGTCAAGCGCATTCGAACGCCTCAGGCACGAAGACCATCTGAGCTGTAATGAAGAAATGCGTAACTTTAATACTTTTTGCTATAGATAATTGTTATGAATGTATATCTTGGACTAGGTAATGTCTCTCCTGGTCTATCCACCGCGGCTGATAGTGGCGGCGGGCGGGATCATTGTAGAGTCCAGATATCTGTGATAATTCCGACACATAATGGAGAAAACAAGATCTCTCTTCTTTTGGGAAAGATTGACGAATTTCTCAGTACGAGTTTCGAGAATTATGAGGTACTCATCATAAATGATGGAAGCTTCGATAATACATTGGAGGTTCTTAGAAAAGAAAAGGAAGCCAACTCGCACTTAAAGATCATTTCTTATACCCAGAATCACGGTAAAGGACACGCTGTAAAAACAGGAATCATGCATTCATGTGGGGATGTAATAATATTTGTAGACGGCGACCTAGATATCTCTCCTAATGCAATAGGAGATTACGTTAAAGAACTCGAAAATTGCGATCTGGTAATAGCATCTAAACGGCACCCACTTTCAATAGTAAAAGCACCTTTGTCTCGAAAATTTCTCAGCAGGATATTTAACCTCATAATAAGAATGCTTATTGGCATAAAGGTCAAAGATACGCAATCAGGACTGAAAGCTGGAGGAGGGGTTGCTCTTCGAACAATTTTTGGATCCATGGTAGTCAAGCGTTACGCATTTGACGTGGAATTACTTACTATCGCTAGCTTGTTAGATTTGAAGATTAAAGAAATGCCTATTGACATAAACCTTGATCATCGATTCAAGATTCGTGATATTGCAAGAATGACTCTGGATGTTGCAGGGATATGGTATAGGTATAGGATAAAACATGATTACGGAATAAAGCACTCTAGAAATATCGACTAGTATGTGACGGAAACACTAATCATAAGTACTGAACCTAAATGTCGACCGATTCTAATGACATAGCAGAGCCGCCCAAAAAAATATGGTCTATAACTCAATTTGGCGTACAGGGTACATTACTTTTTTTTGATTCGTTGCTTGTTGCATTATCAGGATGGATTTACTGGCTTATAGTGGTTTCTAGAACTACTTCGAATGAAGTAGGTCAAGCAACTGCAGTATTTAGCCTAGTTACTTTAATTTTTACACTAACGCAATTAGGATTAGAATACCCTATACTGAAGAGATCATCTACTGAAAGATCCCAGGTTCTTGTGACGGTATTAGCGATAGAATTACTGCTCACATTGGCTACGATTCCTGTCGTATTTTTCTTTATAAATAACCTGTCATTACTAGGATTGTCCAGATTCACTTGGATGGCCATAGGAATTTTGACGCTCTCTTCACTAGGCTTTGTCCCGCGTTTTGCATTGCTCGGAGTTTCTGATCTAAAAAGTATAATAGCAATTGATGTTGCAGGCACTAGTCTAAAGTTCGTTACTGGCTTTGCTTTAGTATCAATGGGATTCGGAGCCTTTGGTATGCTAATGTCATTTTTATTGCAAAATCTCTTAGTAGCCAGTGCTGCCATCGTAGTTGCAAAAAAGAGGGGATTTGGATTCAGATTGGGCAGTCTGAAATATGCTAAAGAAATTATGAAAGACGGCTTGGTTAATTCACCAGCTAAATATTCGAGGATGCTTATTCTGAGCCTTAGCGTTGTTCTTCTCGCTTCGTTTGGCATAAGTAGTTCTGAGATCGGTATTTTCTATGTGGCATTAATGGTTAGTATTGTTGCAGTAGGAGGTTTAGCTTCAAGTATGGCGTACATGGTTATTCCTGCCTCAGCTGCATCAAAAACCGATTTATCTTCCAGTAGTGCAAGAATTGGTGTGAGCTTGACGGCCCCACTAGTTGCAGCACTGATCACTTCACCTAAATTCATACTTTCTATCATTGGATTGCAATATGAATCGGCTCAAACAATATTGCTAATACTTTCTGTCGCAATTTTACCCACTTCTATAACAATGAATGCGATATCAAAGTTTAACAATTTAAACGAATCAAGAAAACTCATAGCGATTGGATCTACAGAGATGTTGACGTTTTTGATATCTTTCTTCATTTTGGTTCATCAGTACGGAACTCTTGGTGCTGCTTTTTCGACACTTATTGCATTTGTTAGCTCGTCAATTTTATCAATAATTTGGTCAGAACGGACATTACTAAGATATTTTGCGGTTTCCGGAATTGCGATTCTTTCAGGTGTGTCCTGTGGCTACGTAGTCAATTCGATACATGGTATCAATCCATTTTTGGTAATCCTAGCTTCCATATGCTCCGCGATGATGATCATTTTCGTACTTAAGAATACCTCACTTGCTGAGACAGTCATACTAGTGAAAGGCATAATTAGTAGAAAGTGAAATTCGTTTCAGCTAAAGGTTTCTATCGAATTATCTGTTATCACCCATATGCTGTCATTAGTAACTACCCCGGATGGTGTTGTTAGGCATAAAAGTCAGAAGAAACTATTATGTCATATGCGACTACTCATCTCGTCAATTCTAACACTGCTAAACAGTTATTGAAAAAGTTCGAGCTAGATGTGAAGATGGGTCAGCTGGGGTAGGAGCAACTCGCACGGTTTATTGCCAAGCAACTAGTAATGAAAAATTATGAACTTTTCCGTCTCGCTATTGACCGTCATCAAGAGAGCAAGATTTAATGCATTAATACAATCTCTTGTCTTTAAGAAGATAGGATAAAACTAAGAACGCTGAAAACAAAAACTTATTTACTACCCTCAATGTTTTTTCGCTATTACCGACCGATACTTGACGAGGTTAGCTATAACTGAATCAGTATGCAGAATCAGAACTCAGATCCTGCTTATCTCGAGTCCGGGATCTCTCAAATTTTGATATCGCTAGATGAGCTCGAAACAATATTCGACGTAAAAAACCATAGGTACCCAGTTCAAAAACGGCAGGTGATACCAATAGAAATTTGAATAATCATGATGTATTTATTGGATAGATGAAAAGCAAAGCATAAGCACCTAGACTTTTTTCGCTGCAATGAATATATTGGCAAAACCATCCTTTTTCGAATTGAATTCTCTCTCTGATTTCTGGTCAAAGAATTTTTGCAGTTTCGTTCCCTTTTTATGGAAAACATGTTTATAGAAATAGAAAATATTTAGTGCTATCAATGTAGCGATACTGCCCCGGATCGTATAGTGTTTTACAGAAAATCCAATTTCAGTAATAAATTTCACAAGGTCTTTTACGTCATAATGTCTGTGTCCAAGAGGGTAAACAGGATCCATAATAATTGAAATGATATGTTTGTTGGGAGTTGATAACAACAGTGTTCCACATGCAGCCAAAGTTCTATGAACCTCAGCTAGTGCCTGCATTTCTGTCCCAGCAGGCAGATGTTCGATAACTTCCCACATACCTATTGAGTCGAAAGTTTCATTTCTGAATGGCAAATTCAGCACTGATGCAACAGCGAAGTCTGACTTCATGCAGTATTTCCTTGCCGCTTTCAACGGCTGGCTTTCCAAATCTATTCCAAATGTGTCCTGTCTATCAATTAGATGTATATAACTTCCGATGCCACATCCTACATCTAATATACGGTTGGCTTTTCGCAAGTACCTACTGCTGAAGATTTGAGTAAACTTAGAACGAGGGTCATTGTCAGGTTTGTTATCAACCCTAGGATCCCACCTAGTTTTGATATTTTTACTTCTCACAACGGCCAAAGTTATGTGTTCATATAAAAAGATTGTATCATAAGGGCTATTAGTGATTCCGCCAGCGACGTGAGCTCTACATATTATGGTTGCTTGAGCTTTATTCAGCTTTGGACCCGAGGTGAATAAGAGATGGCTTATGGAGTTCGATATATCAATATTTTGTAAGCCGTGGTCTGCAATTAGGTGCTTTACCTTATCACTAGTGGCACTCTCGTTATAAATATGGATCTGTTTTGCCATATCATTTAGTTTTATGTTTTCTTGTGCTAGCTCATAATATTGTACGTCGGGCTCATAACAATATACCTTTGATGATCCTAGTCTTGCAAATTATAGAGCCGAATCTCCCAAAGACGCTCCTAGATCATGACAATAGGTCCATGTAAGTTGGGTTCGCCATAGATTTTCATTACGAAAATTTCATCCAGCACAAAAGAGTAGGTTTTAGCATTATATAGAAATGGTTTCAAGGTTATTTGCAAACCATTTGTAGTCTGTACTATGATCTTTTTCTCCATTATTCTATAAATAAAACCTTTCTTTTGCAAATATCGTCTATAGAGCTCTTCATATAATAATGTATAATCATGCTTGAAAACATCAATTTGTTGGCCATCTCTAAATCTAATTATCGTTTTAGGTATGAGATCTACATATAATGCCAAAAGCAAATACCAATTCTTTACATATTTAGCAGTCATCAGACTTGTACCATTATGGGAGACGCATCGGAGATACCGGGAGCAAATAAAGCGTGGCTATTGCAACCACGTCCTATACTATCTGCGATAAATCGACTATTTGGGGAGTACATTACATCAAGATTGCTAAGACCCAGAAGAGAACTATCTCTTACATGTATACCCTAAAATACGCACTGATTGACCTCTCTGTATCATCCTCTAAATTTGATATCACTTTTGTTGTGGTTCATGAAACACTATTTACGATAATCAAAGAATGATTGTTCACTGTGTTAAATATTCTGTCCTCTGACAAGAGTTGAAGGTATATTACTAAACAGGTGACTTATATTACTAGTATTGAAACTGTCTATAGTGTGAGATAGCAGAGTCCTATCTGCTATTGCAATTACATTGTCATGTGCGAGCTGCGTAGCTATCATGTGAATCGCTGTAAATGACATTTGACCCGGATGGGTTGGAAAAAGGCGAGTAGAAATTGAAATTCTCAAAATAATTAAACGAAGACATATTTCTTGAAACTTTCGTCCTTGGCGCGTTTAATATTCTCCACACATAAAAATACGGCAAGGATTCGCCAAATATAAAATTGCAGCCAAAACTGAAAAAATTTTGTTTATTCCTATTTGCTTTGCTAAATAATAGCTAATAAGTGTAAGATTACAAATCATGAATAAAAAAAGGAATTGAGCAATTACGAGACTGTTTCTTAAAAAATAAATCGGTGATAAATTTACATAAAATATCGATAAAAAGGGCCCAGAGGAATCGAAACAACCAAAATTTGCTTTATCTCTACATACGGAAGCAAATTTATTGATTAACTAATGGATCGTTAGGGTAAGTAGAATCATGAAACCCACATCATACTGTAAAAGTAGGCTAATTAGCGAAATGAAAAAGAACGTAGTGTAGACAGGGTGTTGTTCTTATTGTCTCCTTGCCAACAAGAAAAGGGAAATATACGAAGAAAAACACGTATTGACTTATCCTTTTCCATCGCATTATCTACATAGAATGAGATTACTTACATGTCTTTAAACAAATCGATCCTAGTTCTTCTCGAATCAGAATAACGTTCTCAAGTATCAATCACAGCAGAGTGTGTCTGTATCGAGAGAAGGTATCGACATGTGTAATTAATGTTTAATGAGCCGTCCTCGCATGAGCAGTAACATTATATATTACGTAAAAAATTAGTACAGCAATTTATGAGATTAGGCGCGTCTTGTGATTGTCCTCTACGGTTGTTAATATTCCTCTCAGTTTCTGGATTATGTCTAATCCTACTTTTGATTTTAACCTTTCTACCCTTTGAATATTCTTTTGTTTATGCGAACTCAGCACCAATTATCAATGATGCTAATCTAAAGGCTCAGCTAGTTTTCAAAGGAATCATCTTTCCCACTAGCATGGCATTTCTAGGCCCAAATGATATCTTGGTTTTGGAGAAAAACAATGGTACCGTGCAGAGGATTGTGAATGGAAACGTACTACCACATCCTCTACTTCATGTTATTGTTGTTAAGGACGGCGAAAGGGGTATGTTAGGAATCGCGGTTGCGAGAAACCAGACCAAACATGTTACGAATGTTTTCTTATACTATACAGCACCTGTTGGAACCAAGACTACTACTACTACTCCTCCATCTATTGCGACGACTACGGTTACAAAGACTACAGCTACTCCTTCTAATACTACGACTACTGCTGTTACTAGGACGACTAAAACGACTACTGTTGCTACTACTTCGAATACGACTACCGTTGATACTAAGACAACACGCAATCTTCTCTATAGATATGATCTAGTTAATAACGAACTAGTGAACCCAAGACTTCTTCTGGATCTGCCAGGCTTACCAGGACCTGTTCATAATGGTGGCAAGGTTCTGGTTGGTCCAGATGGAAACCTGTACCTTATCATCGGTGACGTCCAGGGTCATAAGACTCAAGCTGAGAACGTTCGTAATGGCGGACCACCCGACGGTACAGGTGGCGTATTGAGAGTTACACAGGACGGTCAACCAGTGCCAAATAGTCTTTTAGGAGGAATATATCCTCAGAACTTGTACTATGCCTATGGTATACGGAATAGTTTCGGAATAGATTTCGACCCTGTGACAGGAAAGCTTTGGGATACAGAAAATGGTCCCAATTATGGTGATGAAATTAACCTAGTCGAACCTGGGTTTAATAGCGGCTGGGCAAAAGTTCAGGGTATTCAGTATGCCATGGAAGACGGTAATCCTGGAGCAATTATACGTGTTCCTCATGATTTAGAAGACTTTGGAGGGAAGGGCAAATACAGAGCTCCTGAATTTATATGGAATATGACAGTTAGTCCTTTCGATCACACCGTCGCTCCTACCGCACTCGACTTCCTCAATTCCGATAAATTGGGTAAACAGTATCAAAATGATATGTTCGTAGGAGATGTTAAGAATGGGAATCTTTATCGTTTTAAGCTGAATGAAACCAGAACAGGCTTAGTTCTCAATGGTTCGCTTGCTAATAAGATAGCAGACAGTAAAGCAGAACTTTACAGACAAGGAATTCTCTTTGGTCAAGGGTTTGGTGGAATAACAGACTTACAGGTTGGGCCTGACGGTTATCTGTACGTTCTGTCACTTGCGAACCACTATTACGACCCGACGAATACTGGCAACATTTACAGAATAGTTCCAAAGCTTAATGCAGATATTCCCTGTAAGTTTGTCGCCGGAAATTGTAAACCATGATTATGCATATATCTTTGCTGTTGTATATTTTCGCTTGTATTCATGAAAACCATATCTCTCCTGGAGGCTCACCTTACTAGCGCATACACTTTCGAACGTTCCTGAACATTTGACCACAGTCGAAGACGTGTATGTGTATCCATGTAAATTGGGAAATTATTGATGAAAACACCGCGACAGATTAAGGCTTATTCTCGATCGTGAAGCCTTGCAGTCAAAGAGGTACCATACATAAATATGCCGCTCTCTTCTGTGCAAACCAAGTCTTCTTTTCGGAATGCAAGATACCTTCAATAGCCCTTGAAAAGGCTGTAATTTACATTTATTTATTCACATTCATCGTACTACAGAAAGAAGATTCTAATTACAGGGTAGAAAATTTCCGATTTGAATGGTTTTGGAAAAATTGATCCAACAAAATTTTGCAGAAAGGCATGTGTGGCGGTCGTGGGAGACATCATGGTAGACAGATATCTAACGGAACCGTCGACCGGATCTCCTCCGAAGCGCCTGCGCCGATTGTCTCTAGAGAATATAACAAATCTTCCAGGAGGGGCTGCAAATGTTATGGCTAATGCCTAGGCTTTAGGTCCTGTGGGAGATGTTTCAGAAGGAAAATTCGTCGTTTCCGATCTATTCAACCGGGGAGTCGATGTTCACAATATACTGGTAGACAATGACAGAAGGACCACTCTGAAGTGCAGGGTCATAAGAGGTCACTACATGATGATGCGATATGAAAAAAAATGATATGGATGAATCAAAACTTGCTCAATTCCTTTAAACAACATGGAAAGCATGTAGAAGTACTTATAATATCTGACTATGAGAAGGGCTGATAGATGACTACGATTGTCAGATTCTAGTTCTAAATATTTCTAAAATAATGTTCTTTACTTTTTTCCTTTCGCTATAGAAAATGTAAAACAAACAAGAACAAGCAGCTGAAGCGTACACTATTAAACCAATATCATAGTATTTCTGTGGCTGAAAGTATAGTTTTACATTAAAATTCCCGGTCTTATTTAGATACCATCCGTTCGCAAACCCCTCTACGATCAAATGGTTCTTATCTGGGATTTGCTCCTTTCCATTAACAAATGCTTTCCATCCGTCATCATATGATTCAGCTAGTATGATGTAAAAGGGCTGGGTGATGCCCTTAACATTGACTAAGTATTCAGTTGAGGAAATTTTTTGGTATTGTGGTTGAACAGAATGTTGCAAGAAATTCTCAGAACTGTTTGCAGTACTAAAAGAATTAATGCTTTTGCTAACTAATGGACCGATGGGCGAGTCTCTGACTAGAGATACTGGACCAAAACTTCTGTTGCCTTTTATTCCAAATAGAGAATAATCCTCACCTTCCACTACGCGTTTAAGCGCCATAGTATTCATTTTATCTTCTATACTTTTTGACAGGTTATGCCATGCATTCACATCTGCTTGTTCATCGTTTTTTGAATGGAATTGACCTACAACCATTCCGTTAGGGCAGGGATGCCTTTGTACTAATATGTATTTTATTCCCAGGCTTGCAATAGAGTTTACATAATTTGGATCCTGTAAAAAGCTAATATCGTATAACTTCATTAAAAAATTGGTTTCGTTGTCGAAATTTATTTGGGGGGCTGTAGCGATCGTTGATATTCCAGAAAATCTAAGAATGTCATTTCCCCAATATGTATTGCCGTCGCATAATCCCCATAAAGTATGAATCATAAGCGGATAAATCAAAACTCTGGCATTGCCGCTGACAACATCTTTATCTTGTTTTAGATAATTTATCGCTGGCAAATACCGATAAGGTAAGTCAGTAAACGCTGAAAATGTATGTAAATTACCTACCTTTGCTTGGGTAGGCATAAAATTCCCAGAAATGAAGGGAAATGTCCAGTAAGCAATTGGAAGAAGTATAATAAAAATCAATGCTAGCTTAGGAATTTTATACTTTTTGTTAATTCTTATTCTAAGTATTTCTTCTGCACAATAACAAAACAAAATGACTAAAGCCAACACAAATCCAAAACCAAGTTTCATATACGATTCTCTAAAAAGCAGGAACAGTACAGGAAAGTTCTTAAATATTGGATAGCTTGTTTCTTTTAAAAGCAAGATGGAAAATATTACCAAAATTATTATGAAAGGATAAATATTTTTATTAATTCCTTTTTTCTCCATTAGCTTGAAAGCAAGGACAATAAATATCACAAAAGTAACTGCTAAACCTACAAAAATGCTAATATCTGAAAGATAAATATATTCGTAGTTAAACCAGACTTCTATTTGATAGAGAGGTCGCAAACCTGTTAAACTAAAGAGGGATGCTAAATCAACGTGTGCTTCAGTATCATTGAATACACGTTCATTTATTGTAAGTGCGTACTGAGTATTGACTAACCGGTTTATAGCAATTGGTTGAGATTGTAAGTAAGTAATGAAAAAAGCTGATATTGGTGAAATAAGTAGAATTGAAATTATCAAATTCCTTAGAAGGATTTTCTTGATGGTGAGGTAATTCGAGGAACGTCTGATGATAAAGCTATAAGATAAACTCAAGGGTAGAGTTACGAATAAAAAAGGAAGATACCATGCCATATTGGCAAACGCAGGAAGACTAACAAATTGTGCAAATAATAAAAGAAGGACATATTTCTTAGGATTTTCGTTCCTAACTATTTTTAGAATACTTAGCAATATGAGAGGAAGTGCTGCATATAAAAATATATTTCCATTTAAGATTCTCCATACATAAAAAATAGAATATGGATTGGCTAGATATAAAATACTGGCCAATATGGAAAAAATTTTCCCTATCCCCGTGTACCTAACTAACTGATATGACGTGATAAGAATAAAATTAAAGATCATAAATAGAAAAATGAACTGTGTGATTACTATGTTATGATTTGTTAATATGTATAGAGGCGATAACAAAGTGTAAAAAATAGACAAAAATGGTCCGGATGGATCGGAGTATCCAAAATTTACTATATCTCTCCACACAGAGCTGTACTTACTGATTAATGGAACTGGATCAATCGGATAAGGGGAGTCATGAAATATAATAGGCTTAAAATTCCCTGCCTCATACTGTAAAAGTAGGCTACTTAGGGAAATGAAAAAGAAAATAGCGTAATGAGGGTATTGTTTTATTATTCCTTTACTAAGAAGAAAAGGGGAATATATGAAGAACACGTATTGACTTATCTTTTCCCATCGCATTACTTGTGTAAAATAAGATTACTTGCATATCTTTAAGTGAATCGATCCTTGTTCGTCTTAAGCCAATTATGGTGATGAAATTAACCTTGTCGAACCTGGGTTTAACAGTGGATGGATCAAGATTCAGGACATTCAGTACCCCCTTATATAATGGAAATCCTGGTGCAATCGTACCTGATCCTTGCCGATTGGAAAGGCCATATAGTTTACTAGATCGCAAAAACCCTCACAATTTACAAGACTTTGGAGGGAAAGGCAAATACAGAGCTCCTGAATTTATATGGAATATGATAGTTACTCCTTTTGTTTTGATCACACATTCGCTCCCACCGCACTCAAATTCCTCAATTCCGATAAATTGGGCAAACGATACGAAAATGATATGTTCGTAGGAGATTTTAAAAATGAACGCTTTAAATACGTTAAAATTAATTTACTTGTCAGGAAATTATGTGTAAGAATAATCTATGCTATTTTCACGTTACGTCTTGTACCGTCTCACACCAGAAGGAGATAGACTGTTAGATTGACAAGGATTGTTTATTTCAACTAGGCTACCTTCTTAAGAATAGATGGAAATCTTGACCGTCAAAAGCGAAAACTCACAGCCTGATGACCCAATCAACCGCGTCTCGGCTATTATTCCCACTAGAAATTCAGCCAGAACAATCGGAAGATGTTTAGATTCAATCAGAAAGCAGACTTATAAAAACATTGAAATTTTTGTAATTGATAGTTTTTCTTCTGATAATACGTCCGAAATCGCTTCCAGCTTCAACGCTAACGTATTTTTGCTCGATGGTGAAAGAGCAAGAGCAAAGAATTTTGGGATATCGAAAGCAACCGGTGAATTTTTGCTTTTTATAGACTCGGACATGATATTGCAACCACAAGTTGTTGAAGAATGTGTTAGAACGTGGTCTGCTAATCGCAGGATTGTGACAATAATAATCCCAGAACGTTCTATAGGTTCTGGGTTTTGGGTCAGGGTAAGAGATTTCGAAAGGAAGTTATATGAAGGTTCAAAAGTTGAATCACCGCGTTTTTTTGTAAAGAGTCTTGTTAGTCAGGTCGGCGGATTTGACGAGGAGGTTGTTGCTTATGAAGAAAGCACGCTTCCGCAGAAGTTAGAAGATATTGGAATAGATTTGCAGGATAGAGTAACATCTTTGATACTACATGATGAAGAAGGATTTAATCTGCGTAAATGGCTTGATAAGAAGCGTTATGGGGGAGAAACAGGGAAACTGTATTCCAAGAAATATAGAAAAAATGCTAAAATGCAATTCAGCATATCGTATAGAACTCGGATTTTCTTGGCAAACGGTAATTGGAAAATCATAATTAGACACCCAATTTTGAGTACAGGGGTCTTCATATTAAAAACCCTTGAATACATCTATTTTTTCTTATGAAATATTGGCCTAGGGAAGTTTTGAAATATTAATATATAATGTATACCATCTGAAACGACTTCGGTACATCAGCCTCCTCATACTCAACATCTTTAAATTCTATTTTTTTTCTTGACAGAATATGATAAGTTCATGTACTGATGAGAATCTAAAGTGTTTCAAAAGAGATTTAAATTTTTTGTTGCTACAATTAACGACCTTATATCTAAGGTTCTTGCATATAATAATTATTAATGATACCTTCTTGAACATGAGCTCTACATACTATGGTAGAGCTGGACTGGGCTGATAGATTACTACGATTGTCCCATTCTAGTTCTAAATATTTCTAAAATAATGTTCTTTACTTTTTTCATGTTGCTATAGAAAATGTCCTTTTGTGCAAACAGCTTGTTCGAAAGCAGATCTTCACACTTATGTCTTTTGATTGAGGAATGAACACTATTTACACGATGCGGTTTCTACCTACATCATCATGAAAGTCCTTCATTTCCGAGCCTTTTGGTTCATGATGCCTGGTATACCGCCCTTGCCTCAGGGCGGCTGACTGATGTGATCTCATCGGAATACCAATTGAAGATCGACTTTCGGGACCAATTAATTAAGTCTATCTTGTGTGGTCAAGGACTCTAAACTCTCAGTACCGGCGGTTAATCATACTCCTTCTTCGGACAGGAGTTATGCTCTTAGTCATGCCCCATGTTCTGTTCGAAAGTACGAAGTAGAACTAGAGCAAGTCAGCTCGTTCTGCATCCTTGTTACAAGTATTAACAATATAAAGTTGGATTAACATTTCACGAGCGATTTAATAATTTGATTTGATTTCAACGCCTGCGATCCCGGTAAGGAAGAATCGATCTAGGTCTGGTCCACTAAAAGGATACTTTACATACATACCTTCGTGACCATATACATACGTTCCTGATAGATAATATTGTGAAATGTTTCTGTTAAACGTCGCTACTACTTTGGCATTGTCATATATACGCAGTAGTTCTTCGCTAAAATTCTTGACATTACCTTTTGTGATCAATGGTGGTTCTTGTAATACCCTACTTACTGAGTGATCAATGGCTCGTATAAAAATAACTTTCTCTGTTTTGAGACGCTCATGGTACTGATATTTGTCTGAGCAACAAATGATAAGAAAATTAACGTCTTTGTGAAACACGTACTTCAGTATCCAGGGATAGCCCCAAATCCAAGCCTCGCTTATTACAGTTACTTTGCTATTGTCGTTACTTTGATTTGTCACGTGATCCGGTAGGTGTTGAGCAACAAAGGCAATTCCTCTATAGTACACCCAGTTGACGTTTGCTCCAATCAGTATAGTAGTACTTATCAGTCCGAAAATTCCTATTACAAAAATCACACAAAATGGTAACCTATGTAAAAATAATCTAGCAACCTGTTTAAAGGGATTACGAATAAGGTCACTAATTTTTCTTTGTGCAGAGTCACTACCGCCAAAATACTGTATGATAGTTTGCTGACCACTTTTTTTCCCTAACCTGTTTGTTAGATCTATTATCAGTTTTGATGATGCAATACAAAATCCTGGTAGCAATGGGCTAAAGTGAAATGGAACGACTGCAAAAGCTATAGTAGCGAGACATACCAGGTACGGAACAATGAAAATCAAAATAAACAGGTCTCGCTTAATAGCTGCGTAGGCCAGACCAGCTATACCCAGGATTATCAAAACCGGATCCATTCGAAAATCCCTAATTAGGGAAGTTAAGAATTCTGGATTTATTGGTGGATTGTGCCTATATGGTGCAGCAGCAGCATCTGCAGTGACCACCCTTTCCCACACATCAAGTTGACCAATATACATGGCATAAGCAGGATAGATCATTGGTATCAGGATTACTGGTATAAACCACAACCCAAGTGTTTTCAGCTTATGCTTGTTACTATTGTGATAGATAAGAGAGGCAACTAACGGAATCATGAAAAATGCTGGCACTTTTGTAAATATAGCTAATCCTAAAAATATACCTGAAAGTAAGATTAGAACAATGTTTTTATTATCTTTATCATCTTTATTGTTTTTGCTTCTATCAGTTTTTGACAGACCTTTTTTTGTATTCGTATACAATGCGAATAATATTGAAGACAAGACGAAAGGTATCAGAATGCTATCTAGTACAATCATTCTGACAAGCCAGCTTAGAGGCATTACTGCAAACAAAACAGAGGCAATTAATGCAACATTTCTATTATACCTAAATTCAGCAATTTTGTAGATAAGTAAGGTATCAACTACTGCAAGTATACCCATCAGAATCCTAGGAACCATATAGAGCATTTTAATCGAATGCAACGCGTTGTCATAAGAAGAAGAAGAAGGATTCAATAGATGCGTATTATCGATTATTGCGAATACACCCGCCAAGAAGAGCGCTCCGAAATATGGGTGATCATAACTCCAACCGGGACCAAGGTTTATCAGATTGGGTACAAATGATTCTGGATAACCAGTGGGACCAAGACCTTGCAATACATGCATAGCCCTTCCAATGTAACCCTCTTCATCAATATACACAGCTGGAAATCCTATTGGATTCCAAAGATGAGTAAATGCGGATAAGGTCATAGGGATGATGATAAGCAAAACAGGGCTCAGGAAAACACGTTCATCATAAATCTTAATCTTCACACTTAGATCTTGTTGTGTGATGACCTCCTTTTTAAGGATGTCTTCGTATTGTAATGTTTACCCCAGTCGTAAAAATTATAGTCACTTCGTCACACCAATCCCAGGCACCTCGAGGGGCTAGTCCTCCACGCAGCTCGCATATGACAACGCATTTGAGATATTCCTAAGCGCACAACTTGATGGGCTACTCTCCTTGGAGCGACAGAAACGTGATTGGAAGGGCCAAATATCGTAACAATTGGTGTTTTCATTGCTGACGCTATATATATCAAATTGCATTTTCCGAAGTGAACGGAGCAACAAAATTAGCTCGTAATATATCAAAATAGATAAGATGATCAATATAGGGACTTTTTTTAAACAGACTGCGAACTGATTCTAGATTAGTCACCAATACAATTTGAGAGTCCGGAAATCCATTTCTGATCTGCAAGCACTTCTCTCGGTATTACACTACGAATACGAATGTTGGATATATATGTCATGTTCTTATTGTAAAATCCCATTCTTTAACTCATCATGTGAAAGAGTATAACTATCCACTTACCATTTAAGTTAATTGCAGATGCATTCGTGTTAATATAGTACACGCACTAGTCCATACTTATATCCACGGATCAAGTATCAATTGCCTTTTTGAAAACAATAGATTGCGTTATGGCGTCAAATTTGGACAAGCTCCTAAGTCTGTTATTATCTCTTAATTCCTTTCTAAGATCATCAGAAGTTATTAGTTTGTGTAACGCAGCAAATACATTATCAATCCTTGGTGTAACAACTAGGTTCTGGCTTCCTACCACTTCTGGTATCGTTCCTATGTTAGATGTCACTACTGGCAGCCCGGAAGCCATTGCTTCAACTAATGTAAAGCCAAATTGTTCTTGCCCTGTTATTATTAATTTAACTCTCCATTTGAGGCTCGGAGAGCAAAAAATGCTGCAATCTGAATAGACGTCCCTTAGTTTGGACCGGGTAAAATAACCCCTAAGATCTATCCTTAAGCCCGAATCTCTCAATTTTATTATCTCCTTTTCTAAGCTTCCCCTTCCGACAAGAATTAATTCGATATCGGAGAAGTGAGTTGACAGTTTTTTGAATGCATATAGAAGAACGCGTACACCTTTATGTGGCTCAAGGTTACCCACGAATAATATCTTATCGGCACTATCGGCAGATGGTTTAAACTTATTAACAAAGATGCCAGGATAGACAGTCTCTATCTTATCTTCACCAATATGCCATGAAATTAACGCATCTTTAGACTTGTTTGAAACTGCTATGAATTTGCTGGCGGTGGATTTAACAATTTTTGTATAATTAGAAAATGGAGGAATGTACGAGAATGGAGATTTTTTTAAATTATCCCAAACTATCACAATGTGTCTGAGTGAGAATTTTGACGATAAATGCGAAGCTTGTGCGCTTAATGAAGAAGAGGCCTCAACTGTTACAACGATCTCGATATTTTTATCGCGAATAATCTTGGCAAGCTCGGCGTCGTCATAAGTTACCAATAATGCCGTGCTGCCTCCCTGCAGAAATTTGCCTATTCTAGTCTTTGCGATAGGAACAAAGAAATATTGATAATTTAATGTTCCGAATTCTTCATCGTAGTAGTCAGAATCTATTATGTATGACTCTTTATCTATGATTATCACCACATCGTCAGTTAGTTTGCAAAAATAATATAATTCATATGGCCTCCTTAAAGGAGGGGCAAGAAACATCATAGCCATAGGCTAATGTGGCACTTCCAAACATATATTTCAAATAGGCAGTCAGTAAGCAATCTGTTATTTGTCGACCAATCACTCAAACCTTGAGTTGGACAAAATAGAAATTTCCAATACTAGGTACTACTGGTCGCAAACAATGGAAGCAGTGATAACAAATTATAGGTTCTTCAGAATGACTAAAGGGAAGATTCAAATATACAAACTATTTCTCATGCATCAAATATAGGGATGGGTTTTCCGGCGAAAGCTGGGATTATGCGATCGGTTGGTGTTTAAAGATGGTGGGAGTAGTCTATTAGGATGGTTATCACACGGAAAAGTTCTTGGCAAAAGTGAGTCTATCTATCTCGCATTGAGTTTGACTCTTTTCAAAACTTTTAAGAATGCAACGGTCAAGGTGTTAATGAAGAGAAAATTAGTGTAAGACTAGTTTCATAATAGTGCCCATTGTATCTCAATCACAAAGGAGTGCACGTGTATAATTGTGTTCATTCCATTGATGTAATGTTATCCATGAAGCATACCTATTATTAGGACGGCGATCGCAGCATCAACTGTACTCCAGCCTTATGATACTTGCGCATGTCCTGCTGTAAGACACTTTGAAGCGGTAATACTACAGATACTTCCTCAGATCCGGAGCACCCCATGACACACCCTGCTAATTCCGGTTGCCATCTTCGCGCTTCGCAGACCCAAAGCATTAATAACTCATAAAATACCGTATTCTACTAGTTAGTCAGTAACAAACTGATTGCAATGATAAAGTCTTTAATCATCCGTTGCGTTCCGCCACGAGTACGCATGTCTTTAATCAATGACTTACTATTGAAGTTCCCCTCTCTGTATCAAACCAAATTCATTAACTATGAAAGTCAACTGGGAGAAAATAATGGTATGGAAGACCTTCTGACAAACCTAAATGCAGTACTCGATGTGGAAGGAAATATTATTGAATGCGGAAGCTACGTATGTGGCACTTCTTTAGTAATAGCCAACTACTTGCGTTCATCTCGTACGAACAAAAAGGTTTACGCCCTTGATCTTTTTGGCGGTGGTTTTGATCTCAACGAGTTGGAAGGAGAAAGACGAGCTGGTTTAACTCAGGCAAAGGACAGCTCCTTTACTTTTACCTCATACGCCTATGTAAAAAAGAAAATTGAGAAACTTGGGTTCTCTGATATGATAATTCCTGTAAGAGGGCTTTTTAAAGATACTTTGCCTCGTATAGACTCGAAGTTCTGTTTTGCCTTAATTGATTGTGACCTCAAAAAGAGTATCTTTTACTCTGCCGAAACAATATGGCCAAAGCTGTCTAAAGCTGGCATAATGCTATTCGATGATTATGAATATCGATATACGTCATTCAAAGGACCGAAGATTGCTGTAGATGAGTTTGTCTATAAATATAGAAGCGAGATATCGGAACATGGTTTGCTAAACCGTTTGTACTATATTATGAAAGCTTAATATCTTTACTCGTATGAGGCTACACTGTGACTAGAGATACTGGACCAGAACTTCTGTTGCCTTTTATTCCAGATAGAGAATAATCCTCACCTTCCATTACCGCTTTGAGTGGCATCAAATCCATTTTATCTTCTGTACTTTTTGACAGGTTTGGCTGGTGTAAAACTAGCAGGGAAACTTTGGCACCAAATTAAGCGATAGCCCTAGCACTGTATTATGCAATCCGAATTTTAGACTCGTCCCGAAGACTAGGGCGAACGCCGGGCACCTATAGATTGCAGTCCGTCTGTATCGAATTATGGTAAGTGTAGTATTTTTCATACGTTAACGATCGGCCCGATGACCTCCCGCTCTAATTAATCTTCCCAACGTGTCTTTAAATCTTTTCCTATCGTTATATACGAAGTAAAATAAACAAGGACAAATTAATAAAAAGCCGATTATTAAACCAATTTCATAATATCTCTCCGGTTTGTAGTATAGCTTTACGTTAAAATCTCCAGTTTTATTTAAATTCCAGCCATTAGCAAAACCTCCTACGATGAAATGGTCCTTATCTGGAATTTGATCTTTTCCGTTGACAAAAGCTTTCCATCCATCCTCATATGACTGGGCAAGTACAATGTAAGCTGGCTGAGAGATGTCCTTAAGATTCACTATGTATTCACTTGATGAGACCTTTTGGTATTGTGGCTCAACAATCTCTCTGGGAACTATTCTGAATATGCTTCCCTCGTTATTGTGTTCTTTTTGGACCGAAAGAACATAGAGATAACCGTCAGGCCCAACTTTTATGTCTGTAATCCCACTAAAGCCTCGTCCGAAGATGGCTCCCCTGGGTTCTCCTGGGCTTTTGACTACCTTGTCAGCAACTGAACCATTGAGCACTAAGCCCGTTCTCTTTTCATTCAACTTAAAATGATACAGATATCCGTTCACAAAATCTCCTACGAACGTATCGTTTTGATATTTTTTCCCCAGCTTAGTGGAGTTTATGAATGCGACCGCAGTAAGACCGCCTGTATGATTCCAGGTGAGTTCGGGAGATCGGTATTTTCCTTTTCCACCAAAGTCTACTAGATTATGAGTGTCGAGTCCCAACCTTGCAGCAGAAATCCCCTTGTTTTCCCATATCCCCTGAACCTTTGCCCAGCCGCTATTGAATCCCGCTTGAACGAGATTGATTTCGTCACCAAAACCAGGACCATCCTCTGTATCCCAAAGTTTTCCGGTAACAGGATCAAAGGAAATTCCAAAACTATCCCGTATGCCATAAGCATAGTATAAGTTAAGAGGATAACCGTTACCCAAGATACCATTTACTGGCTTACCATCCTGCGTGAGTCTAAGTATGCCACCAGAACCATCTACTGCAGTCCCATTTTCAAAGTTCTGAGCTTTGGTAACCAATGAAGAATTTAGATTTCCCTGATACTGGCTACGGAATTTGCCAAGATCGCCGACAACAAAATATACGTTTTGATCCGGACCAATTACCACCTTCCCACCATTGTTATAGGGACTAGCCGGGTTGGGAGGGATTGAAAAAAATAACTGAGGATTTACCAGCTTGCTATTAACCAATTCATACCTATAAAGACTATTACCAACTGGTTCCACTCCTGGACTGAGGGTCTGATCGTCTCCGTTTTTTCCTCCACCCGATTCAGTATAGTATAAGAACACATTGGTATCATGTTTGGTCTGGTTTCTCGCAACCGCGATTCCTAACATCCCCCTGTCACCCTTGTTTGCCACATCAACACGAAGCAGAGGCTGAGGAAGCTCCTTACCATCTACGATCCGATGCACAGTGCCATTATTTTTCTCCAACACCAAAATATCGTTTGGACCCAGAAAAGCCATACTTGTCGGAAATTGAAGTCCTTTAAAAATCAACTGTGTCCTTAGATTAGTGTCGTTGATAGTAGGCCCGTCAAAGAAGCTAATTCCTTTGTTAACGGTTGAATTTTCAGAAGGTCCAATGAGGGAAATAGATGTAGGAACGCCATGACTTATTTTAAATAAAGAATAATCACTAGTTTCCATCACCTTTTCAAGAGGCATCTTACTCATTCTTTCTTCCAAATATTTTGAGGTATTCTGTAAGGCATTACTCATTTGCACTAGTACTTTCTTATACACATTCACAAAATTGACATCACAGGGGTGCTTTTGTATTAATATGTATTTTATCCCTAGCTTTGTAATAATGTTTAAATAATTAGGATTTTCTAAAAAAACCGGATCAGACAAATTTCGATAAAAAGTAGTTTCATCTTTAAAAGTTACCTGTTCTGTGGTGGAAACAGTTGTTATTCCAGAAAATCTAAGAATGTCATTTCCCCAAAACAAATCCTTCTCACACCATGTAAATCCGGTAAATGGATAGACTAATACTCGTACATTCCCATTGGCTACATCCTTATCTTGTTTGAGGTAATTTATCGCTGGCATATATCTATATGGTGCATCAGTAAATGCTGAAAAAGTGAGCAATTTATCCGGTTTCACCGCAGTGGGAATGAAATTCCCTGAAATAAAGGGTGACGCCCAGTAAACGGTTGGAAAAATTATAGCTAGACCTAAGAATACTTTTACAAATTTATACTTTTTCGTTATTTTCATTTCAAATAATTTATATGCAGAATAGCAAAATAAAATTATCAAAACCAGCGTGAAGCCTGGACCAAGTTTTTGATATGGGTCTCTAAAAGGTAAGAATAGTACAGGAAAACTTTGCAATAATATAGACCCTATACTAGACCATAAAATCAATATTATAACGAACAATATCAAGAAAGGATAAATCCCTTTATCGATTTTTTTGTTAATTCCACTGATAACAAAAAAACCTATGATTACTATTGCTACCGCCAAACCAGCTACTTTTGATATGTCTGAAAGATAGATGTATTCAAAATTAAACCAAATCGGTTGTTCGTACAGTGGGGGAAGACCAGTTAAAGAAAATAGCGATGACAAATTCATATGTGCACTACTAAGATTGTAAACTATGGCTTGAGCTTTAAAATCAGCCAGTCTAAATGTATTTAATGGATATGGTAGGGTCTTTAGGGTACTCGTGAAGAAACCCGAAATTGGCAAGAAAAATACGCTTGATAACATTACATATCTTAAAATGGTCTTCCTAATAGTGGAGTGATTTGAAGAATATCGGATAAAGCTATATGATAAACTTAGCACTACAGTAAAAAAAATAAGACTAATGTACATTACCGGATTCGTAAATGAAGGGAGAATTAGAAATTCTCCGAATAATAAAACGAAGAAATATTTCTTGAAATTTTCATCCCTACTAATCTTTGATAGACTTAAAAATATTAGAGGAAGCACTGCATAGAACATTATACTTGCATTTAGAATTCTCCATTCGTAAAAAATGGAATAAGGATTGGCTAAATATAAAATTGCAGCTAGTACGGAGAAAAGTTTGTTTATTCCTATATGCCTTGCCAAGTGATATGAGGTTATAAGCGTAAGATCAAAGATCATGAATAGAAAAATGAACTGCGTGATTACTAGGTTATGGTTTGTTAAAAAATATAACGGTGACAACAAAACATACAATACCGATAAAAATGGTCCGGATGGATCGAAATAACCAAAATTTACTATATCTCTCCACACAGAGCTGTACTTACTGATTAATGGAACTGGATCAATCGGATAAGGGGAGTCATGAAAAATAATAGGCTTAAAATTCCCTGCCTCATACTGCAAAAGTAGGCTACTTAGGGAAATAAAGAGGAAGATAGCGTAATGAGGGTATTTCCGTATTATTGCCTTAGTAAAAAGAAGAGGGAAATATAGGGAGAAGAACACGTATTGACTTATCTTTTCCCATCGCATTGTTTAGGTAAAATAAGATGCTTGCATATCTTTAAATGAATCGATCCTAGTTTCTATCAAGTCAGAAATAAATAAAAAAAGACTGATAAGTTCACTACTCCCAGAATTCCCAATTTATATTGAAAGGTAACGAATTATTTACACTTAGATTAAAGAGAGACTACCGAGAATTTTCTTATGGAAGAAATAGTTTGTGATGTGTCTTGAGGACCACGAAATAAGAAGGGCTTGTCATAAATTAATAACCTATATTTGTAATTCATTTTAAGATTTGTCAGATTGCTTGATTAGATCAAGACAGTGTTTCCACTGTTTGTTTGAATCAAGGAACGCGAGGCAACTGTTTTCTTCTATGAAACTTTAGGTGTATTTTCTTATCCTATAAAGTCTGCTAAATTATAGGGAGCAAACGTAAGTAAAATGGCCTGCCCTAGTGCCTTTATTTTTCCACACTCCATGAGAGCCCGGCACACCACGAAGATCTCCTAATAATTTGTTCTAATCTCTATGCCTGACAATGGACAATCTTTAATGCCTGTATACGGATACATAAGATTATTGTATTGAACTCCGTTGTCTACAAAAAATGCTCTAGGTTTGGAATTGTTATAGAGCATACCTAATGTTCCAATTTGTTTTTTATCCTCGACTTCTGTTTTTGCAATTGCATTCGAAATAATATATCTATAGGTACTATCGACCATCAAAAGGACCCTATTAGTTATCGGTTGAGAAGAATCACGAGGATGTGAAAGTATGTGGGCCATATTAAATATATACTTGAATATCCAGGAATAAATAGGGCCTGAGACTATAGTCATATCATTATTGTGATTGATACCTTTACTTATTTTACTACCACCAGACTGAATGGTATTATCTTGTACGTTCTTAACAACATATGCTGCTGCTTCAAACAAGCTGAGTGAAAAGTTGTTTGTTATTAATAAGATTGTACTGATTAATCCAAAAATTCCTATCGCTGAAGTCACAGAGGATTTCAACAATGATTTCGAGATTTTTTTCCGCTTTGAGAATTTATCTGATAGATCTTCTATCATTATAGCTCCAGCGATGCAAAACGCGGGTAACACCAGCATCCAATGAAAATATACTACCCAACCTATCAGAGATGCAAAAACGAGGAATGGAATAAGCCAGAAGACAAGCAACAAATCTTTCCTTATTATAGCCACATAAATAACCCCAGTTATACCTAGAGCTACTAGAGTTGGATCCATCTTAAAGATAGAAAGTATTGACTTTATTCCAATGCCTTGTCTTCCCGTTGCTTGCCATAACACACCATTTAGCCATTCATCAAAGTGGTTAGTGATGATGGCATATGCAGGCCAAATCATCGGTATTGAAATGACTGGTATAAGCCATAGCCCAAGCATCTTCAAACTGCCTTTATTTTTTGTGTAGATAAGGAAGCCGACCAGAGGAATCATAGTAAATGCCGGTATTTTTGTAAAGATTGCCATTCCCAAGAATATGCCTGAAAGTAGAATGAGAACTATGTTTTTGTTATTATTTTTATTTTTGTTATTATTTTTATTTTTGTTATTATTTTTATTTTTGTTATTATCTGAATCAGTAGCTCTTTTCTTCCCCAATGCAAAAAATATTGAAGATAAAAGAAAAGGCATCAGAATGGTATCTAACAATATTCGTCTGAGGAGCCAGCTAAGAGGCATTACTGCAAATATCACAGATGCTATTAGTGCAACATTCCTGTTATAGCGACGCTCAGATATTTTGTAAATAAGGAAGGTATCAACTACTGCAAGTATTCCCATTAATATTCTTGGAACCATATAAAGCATTTCAATTAAATGTAATGGGTTGCCAGAAGAAGAGGGAGTAATTGAACTTGGGTAACCAATTATAGCAAATACTCCTGCCAAAAAGAGCTGTCCAAAGTATGGGTGATCGTAACTGCTTGTTGAAGCTTGACCGTGATCAAAGCGACTTGCAGGGTCTTGAGGACCCAAGCCTGCTAAAACGTGCATAGCTCTTCGCATGTATATACCTTCGTCGACTTGCACACATGGATATCCAACAGGATTCAACATATGTGTAAATGCTGATAGTATCACGGGTATCCACATAAAAAAGATGGATACATTATTGATCTTCACATTATCGAACCTGAGATGTAAATAAAGAGAAATTGTTTTTAAGTTTTTATGAGAATTAAGAAGATTATTTTAGGACTCTATCTTGTTAAGGGGAGTATTAGTAAAATAATAATACGTGCCTTGTTAGTCGAAACAGATAAGTTTATCTGAAGCCCACCTATAGTGTAGGCGGTTGTCATGCATCACTAGTATATTCACAAAGTATAAACAAATCTTAGTCACAACATTAATCTCTGTCATTTTAATTGTAATCTTTGTCCCACCTCGAGATCTAAAAGAAGGCGAACTAAGACTCTCTTTCTAGTGCACAAATTACCATTGCAGTAGCGACGTGTCCAGCCGGGACTTCAGAAATAATTTCAGAAGTAAAAAAGGTACGAAATCAGCTGCAATCCTAGTAAGGTAGGTACTTATAGTCTCTAACATAATGAATTGAAGCGTAGGAATTTAACAACTAGAACATGACGCCTATTCCCCACATCCATAGTATCTTACCTAGAGAAATGCTTCCAGAGCTCTCTAAGTCAATTCATAATAAAGGTAAGAAATTGGTTTTCACAAACGGCTGTTTCGATATTTTACATATAGGCCATATAAAATATTTAGAAGAGGCAAAATCTCTCGGTGACATTTTGATAGTAGGAGTAAATAGTGATAGGTCTGCTAGGATTCTCAAAGGGCCAGGACGACCCATAATAACTGATCATAAACGAGCAAAAATCATTTCATCAATATACTGCGTTGATTATGTTGTCATATTTGACGAATTGACGCCAATACAATTAATTTCAGAGTTAAAGCCTAACATACATGTCAAGGGTGGAAATTACAAAGTAAAATCTCTCCCTGAATATGAGACTCTGACTGCTTATGGAGGCGAAGTTAGAACGCTATGCTACATGGAAGGACAGTCTTCGAGCAATATCATAAAACAAATAATCAAAAATTATGGAAGCGTTAGTTAAATGAATATGATATCGAAGAGAAAAGTAAAAAAAATTCTCATATTTGGTTTTCTTGGACTCGGAGACATGGTCATGTTTTCACCGTGCCTTAAATTGCTTAGAAATGGATTTCCGGACTCTCAAATTGTATTGGTGACTAATCTAGAATCAGTTCGCAGTCTGTTTAAAAAAAGTCCCTATATTGATCATCTTATCTATTTTGATATATTACGAGCTAATTTTGTTGAAAAACTCAAGTTCCTCCATTCACTTCGGAAAATGCATTTTGATATAAGTATTTCACCGTATCCTTCATACAGACTGGAATTGAATCTCATTAGTTTCATAACAGGGGCAGAAAAGCGATTTTCCTTCAATTTTCATAAGGGCACCCTGAGTCAACTCTTATTCCTAAATAACTGTCGACTGAATGTTGATTCAACTCTTCATACTGTCGATTGCAACTTGAAACTTATGAATTCACTAGGACTTCAAACTGATGGTCAAGAGAAATATGATATACCAGTTGAATGTTCGGGTACGTTCATTGATAATTTCCTTAATGAGAAAAATATCAGGCCGTACGATTTTAAAGTGGGTATTCATCCGGGATCAGATATTAGAAGTAAAGGTAAACGGCTAGATATCTGTAAATTTGCGGAAATTAGTGATTTTCTAGCAGACATGTACGAGGCTAAAGTATTACTATTTCTAGGGCAGCACGAAGAAGGACTTAAAAATGAATTTATGCATTCAGCACGGCATAGCCATATAGTGGTTGAGCACCTCGAGCTTGAAAAAATAGCCCAGCTTATTTCATCTTGTGCTCTTTTCATAAGTAATGATTCGGGGCTAATGCATGTAGCGTCAGCAATGCAAACCCCAATTGTGGCTATATTTGGACCTTCCAATCACGTTTCTGTCGCTCCCTGGAAAGTAGTTCATCAAGTTGTGCGCTTAGGATTAGATTGCAGCCCTTGTTTCTTTGGTACAGAAAGGCACTCGATGAAGAAACCATTAATTGAATGTAAAATAGATGATAAGTTTGCTTGTATGAGGCGAATGGAGGTCAGAGATGTTATAACAAAAGTGGAGAAGATGATAATGCTTCTGTATCCTGAAAAGCGGAATAGTCATTAGTCCTGAATGAGCGTTCCATAGTGATCTAAGTAGTTGAGTTCATTATACACTGGTCAATTATTACATATTAATTGCCTATCTTTAGGGTTATCCAGGGAAGTATTCAAGCAGGATAATTACGTTATGCCGTAGCAGGAATGTATTTTCAGTTTATAGAAGAGTTTTTGATTTTGGAAATTTATCGAACAAATCTTATTAATGAAAATGAACTAGTACCGGATCTTGGAGCTGGCACAAGAGATTTTTCTATCTTTGCATCAAGAAGGTTGAACCAAACCCTGAAGACTATTCAAAGAAATGATAGCAAAACTGTTATTCCTATGAATTCAGGGTCGTTGATGCTGAATCCGGTGAAACAGAGATAGATTTCTGGGGTAGAAAATCTAGATGCAAACTAGTGCGTTAGAAATTGATTGACCCCTTGCCCATTTCTCTGGAATGTACGCTTTGAATTTCATTTTAGGCTACTTTCATTATACCGATTGATCTTATCAATTAATTCCTCCAGTGTGAGGCTATAAGTGCCAACCTTACCAACCTTGATACCTGCCGCTATTGTGCTGATACAGCAAGCATCTTTAATGTTGTACCCATTCGCTAGTGCTATACCAAGAACAGAGGAGACTACATCCCCAGCCCCGGTTACATCATAGATATCCTTTGCCATTGCAGAAACATGATCTAATTTCCCTTGAGAAAATATTGAAAGACCTTGCTTTCCTATTGTAAGAATGACACTTTCACAATCAAGAGTATCTGCAATAACGCTGCATATTCTTGCGTCATCCTCGTGAGAGGATCGACTAATGCCCGTAGCTATTTCTGCGTTCAGAAGGTTGATCTTGACATACTTAATCCCCACATAGTGCCAGATGCTCCTAGCTTTTGGATCTACAAGCGTACATAGGTTATATCTCTCAGCAATGTTAAGAATTGATTTTATAAGTGATTGAGTCATAAGACCTTTCTCATAATCAGATATTACAAGTATGTCTACAAGCTTCGCAATTTGTTCAAAGGAGTTAACAAGTTTCGATTCAAGTTCTTGTGATATTGAGTGCCTGTTCTCCATATCATATCGCATCATCATGTGGCTACCGACCATGACCCTGCACTTCAAAGTGGTACTCCTATCTGTGTCTACCAGTATATTGTGAACATCGACTCCCCGGTTGAATAGATCAGAAATGACGAATTTTCCTTCTGAATCATCTCCCACGACACCTAAAGCCATAACTCTTGCCCCTAGGCCCGACGCATTAGCCATAACATTTGCGGCCCCTCCAGGAATGTTCTTTACATCCTCTACAAACACAATTGGTACGGGGGCTTCGGGAGAAATCCGATCCACTGTTCCCTTTAGATACCTATCTACCATGATATCTCCTATTACTGCCACATTTGCCTCTCTGTAAAACTTCGTTAGATCAATTTTTTCAAAACTATTCAATTCGAAAATTTACTACCCTTTAGCTAACCTTCTTTTTTTTCTGAAGCGTAATGATAATTATAAATGTATTTCACAGCTTCTTCAAGGTTATTGAAAGTAACCTGCATTCCCAAAAGAAGATTTGGTTTATACAGGAGAAACGAGTTACACCCCGCGGTGATCCCTGCTTCAACATCTATATCCTGATCGCCTATCATTATTGAACGTGAAAGATCTAATTTATGTTCTACTGCAGCTTGAAGGATCATTGCGTTACCAGGTTTTCTACAGCTACATTTGATGGCATATTCCTTTACCTTTCCATCTGGGTGATGGGGGCACACATAAATGTCATCTATTATTGCGCCCGTTCGTTCGAGGGACTTTCTTAAGTACGTATTTATATACGAAAGCTCATCCCACGATATCAAACCTCTTGCAATCCCTGACTGGTTAGTAATAACGATACATTTGTATCCATAATCCTTAATCCGTTTTATTGCTCTGTCGACTCCAGGTAGAAATTCTATCTCATGAACTTTACTAAGGTACGGCACGTCTTTGATTACAACACCATCACGATCTAGAAAAAAAGCCTTATTTTGTCTTGTATTGTGCATCAATAATCCCACAACTTATATGGATAATTGCACTTGAATTGCCGTTGAATGTGCAGGAACTATAATTGGTATATCCTATAACTTGTTTGGTTCTCCAGTTGTTTCCTGCAGTTAGTGCTACCGTCACATCGAGGTGACTCTCTTACATTCATATACCGTTTCTATTATATTTTAGACATTCTATTGGTTGAGCTCACTATCACAAAATCATCTCCCTCGCACTAACACAAATAGACTTAATCGTAGTCTTGCTACAGGAGGTACAGCTAGGCAACCCCTTGAGTAACTATAGGCATTGCGGAGTGTGTTGTGCAATTAAGAGGTTAGCATCATACCATTTATTTTTTAATTTTCCTCCGTAGTTAAAATTTTTGATGATGGCAGGTTCTCCAAACATAGGTTCCATTATCGAGACGACAGTGATAATTCTAGGACTGCCTTTCATGTTCGCGTGTAGTTCAACATGCAAAGAATCGATCTTGAACAAACCCCGAACCTGCTTTTGTTGCCGAAAACGGTAAAAATTTTCGATCATAGCAATGTCGTTACATGCATATCATTTTCATATTCTTTTTATGATAAATTGATTTATGGAGCTTTATTGCAATATGACGGAAAAAAGTGGCCCGCATCCCTTAATTTTTAACTATAACTGGCACTGCATTTTGGCTCTTGTTAACTGTAAGGGGTATATCTAGGTTTATCGAATTTGGAATCCATTTTTTTATTTTACCACCTAGAGAGAACATTCTAAGCAAGTACAAGTGCATGACACTAATTTATGTTGATGTAATCTGGTTAGTTCAACTTTTGATAATCGTAGTAAGCTAGCCAAATATAGTCTCGTATCTGTCTTTGACGAATCTCAACTACGTCACATTTTTTGAGTGTATGTCAAACTAACTTTGTAAATACTGATGGATCGGGAATCATCAAATTTTGAACTTTGGATCTAGATTCCTTTCGACTATATCGCAAATAATGTGACCTACCATTATATGGCATTCTTGAATCCTTTGAGTATTTTGTGATGGTACCTTCAAAGATATATCTGCTATCTCAGAAAGCTTCCCACCATTCTCACCAGTTAAGCCGATTGTCTTCACACCGATCTTCTTGGCAGCTAATATTCCATGAATTACGTTGGGAGAGTTGCCACTTGTACTTATACCAACTACTATATCATCGGGACCTACCAATGATTCAACCTGTCTCTCAAACACATAGTCATACCCAAAATCATTGGCAAGTGCAGTCAATAGTGGAGTATTTGTGGAGAATGCTACTGAGGGAAGACCTTTTCTTTTTTCTTGGTATTTTCCGACTAGCTCGGCTGAAATATGTTGAGCATCCGCCGCGCTTCCTCCGTTCCCAAAGAAGAACACTTTGCCGCCTTTATTGATACAATTAGAAATTAAAAGTCCCAATTCGCCTATTGCATTGCTTTGTTGCATTAATCTTTGCTTGGTTTTGATACTGTCTTTGATTACGTCATTGACACTAACAAGCATGCTTCTACTAACTTATCTGTTCCTCTAAACCTTTGTGCTAACTCCTAGAAATACGGTGTCAGAGGAATCGTCCTTGGAACAGGTATTGTTATAAGTTGTAAGGAATATATAAGCGTGTTTCCGGCCAACGGATTTCCTTTATAAACACTGTAAGAAAGAATATCGCGTCTGACCTTCTATCTCAAGATTATTTGACTGATGCGCTTGAAGTATATATCATTGTATCCTTTAGTACCAT
>WNFX01000387.1_pt1 | contig 41993 bp, 32 predicted proteins | sample 5400111 | NCBI WGS metagenome assembly WNFX01 (sample SAMN13153363, study PRJNA577476) | soil metagenome | isolation source: 40 cm soil or saprolite under grassland replicate 1 | place: USA:California | collected 2016-06-15
TGAAACGCTGTTCAAGCTGATAAGTACGCGGGCCTGGTTTACCATTGCCGATAATAAGGTCATCGATCTGCACAACCGGCGTGATCTCTTTCGATGACGACGTGATAAAAGCCTCGTCAGCAAGTGCTAATTCTTCGAGCAAAATAGGCCGCTCCTCAACAGCAAAGCTGCTACGTGCCAATTCAAGCACCACATTGCGAGTGATACCTATCAATATGCCCCTGCGCGGTGTAACCAGGATATCTCCCCTAAAAATGAAAAAATTGCTGCGAGTAGCTTCCAACACATTCTCCCGCTCGTTGACGAATAGCGCATCCGCGGCATCGCGGCGCACTGCCTCCTTCAATGCCCGCACCGCAGCAATATAATTTGCTGTCTTTGCCTCTGGCGAAATACGCTGCAATTTCGTCGTTATCAGCTTACATCCTTTAGCAAATCGCTCCATATCACGCTCGCCTAAAGGAGTAATCAATACCGCCAGCAAAGGTTTACCGGAAGGGAGGATACCATCTTCACTTTCACCACCCGTAACTAGTAGCCGAATCGCAGCATGACGGTATGTGTTACGTGCTATGATTTCGCGTACAACTTCTGCGATTTGCTCATTTGTCCATGGAATCTCCATCTCAATCAGTTTAGCTGAGCGATAGAGGCGCACCAGGTGTTGATCTAGATGGAAAGGTCGGCGATCATAAGTGCGAAGTGACTCAAACACGCTGTAGCCGCGTAGCACTGCGATGTCATTAATAGAAATAGTGGCCTTGCCAGGAGGCACCCATTGTTCACCAATATACCACCATACATTGGTATCCATACATCTTTGTTCCTTACTACAACGCCTTCTTTTCTTTGAGCCACGTTACCACGTTTTCAGGAACACTCATGGTAGAGAGACGCCCCTGGCGCACCAAAGCCCAATCGTCAAACAAGTGGCTCTCTTTGATCTCGTGCAGCGTCACAGGCCGGGTAAGTTTTCGTACAAACATCATATCCACCACCCAGCTTTTGGGATCATTTAGATCAGTACGCGGCTCAGAGACCACTCGCGCAAGACCAACAATCGCAGCTTCAGCCTGGCTGTGATAGATCAGCACTTCATCACCGTGACGCATGGCTCGAATAGCCAATAGCGCAGCCGCACTGCGCACACCATCCCAAACCGTCGTTTTGTCACGTTCTAAATCGTCGATTGAGTACGTTTTGGGATCAGTCTTTGCCAGAAAATATGCCATGATATGTTCCTTTTTCAACTTATTTCACATCGTATCGTATATACTTTGTAGTCACGATCATGACTGACGAGTCTATTAGACTACAGGCAAAGCATAGCACATCACTCTCGAGAAAGTGAAGCGTATTGACTTGCGTAGTACAACCGTAACATTCATTGAATACAGCGCAAAGGAGAAGAACCATCATGACACAGACAGATTCTAACACAACTCCAGAACAGAAATCCTACACGGAAGAGTTGCAGGTAATGGGTGAGCAGTTACTCACCAGGGTCAAAGAGCTGCTTCACGAAGGCAACGTACGTCGTATCATCATCAAACAAGAGGGTCGCACTATCATGGAGTTTCCCTTAACCGTTGGTGTTGTAGGTGTCGTTGCAGCTCCAGTACTGGTCGCAATTGGCGCTATAAGCGCTCTCATTGCTCAATGCTCAATTGAGGTTGTCCGCTCAGAGCCTCCCACCTCTACTGTCACCGAAGAACCTCCAACTACTCTTTAAGTTTGGAGAGACATCACAAACCAGCTAAAACATAGCGCACCAGTGCCAGAGCTACATATTCTACAGCTCTGGCATTTTACTACATCAGAGCAAATCCAGAATTCTCAACTCGTGTATAATAGAGAAGCTAAAAGACTATTTTAAGTAGTTCGAAAGGAAGAGATCTTTCTAATGTTTAAGCCAATTCTGGCCACCTTAGGTTACGTATTATCGCCAGACAAAAGCCAGGTATTAATGATCCATCGCAACAAAAGGCCACATGATCTGCATTTTGGGAAATACAATGGACTGGGAGGAAGACTGGAACCGGGGGAAGATATAGTCACTGGAATGCGTCGTGAAATTTCCGAAGAGTCCGGGTTAATAGCTGATCGTCTCATGTTACGTGGCACAATCTCATGGCCTGGCTTTGGAAAAGAAGGAGAAGATTGGTTTGGGTTTATCTTTCTAATCGAAAACTGGCATGGAGAGCTTAATGGTGGAAATCATGAAGGCACACTTGAATGGGTACCGCTCAAAACACTCCTCACGCTACCGCTCTGGCCCAGTGATCATAACTTTTTACCAATGGTCTTTGATGCTGATCCTCGACTTTTTCATGGCTGCATGCCTTTCAATAAGGGCAAGATGGTTAACTGGAGCTATGAGAGAGCTTGAGGAGATACGTCATTCTTAGGTCAGCGAGATGCTTCGCTGCACTCAGCATGACAATGCTGTATTACGGGAGGAACAACTATGAAACTCACAAGAATCGACCGTTCTCAAGCACAACCTGATACTGCTCGCAAAGGGTACTTCGACGGTGAAGTGAAAACACTACAGCTCGTCGGGCCAACGCAGAGTAATGAAGTTGAATTGCTGGCCGTGTATTTCAGTGCTGGTGCCCGCACCTTGCCTCACATTCATCAGCAAGATCAGGTTTTACAGGTCATCGAAGGCCAGGGAATTGTGGCAACTGAGACTGAGAAACTGTTGGTAACGGCTGGTGATGTAATCACTATTCCGGCTGGTATCTGGCATTGGCACGGCGCTAGACGAAACACAGCGATGTGCCACATCTCTATCAAAAGACCCGGCCCCTCCAACTGGGAAGTCGAGCTAAAGAACTGGGCCTCTGGTTACGACGAATAAGTCATCACTCACTAAATTTATTTGCGTGCGTATGGACGGCTAATGTATAGAAGTCCTTAAAACTATTGAAAGAGTTTGTAAGCTATAAAGTCGTGTGCCCGAAAGGAGGGTAGATATTGAGCTTCTCTTCACTGAAGAGTATAATGAGTGCAAGAATACATATGGGGAATATCAACATCATCGCTGATGGTTGCGTCTCTTTTGTCTAGAGTATCCTTTTTGCACACACCCGTTGTTTATTTGCCGGTACGCTCTCCAGAGGAGGTGCAGCATTGCCGAGAGCATAGACAAGGAATTCGGGAACTCTCGCTTTCCCCATCCCGTGGGACAGGACAACCTGGCTGAGACCTCCACCGGTGCCCTTCCGGTACAGCACACTCCGCTGGTCGGGCGCGATTACGAGGTTGCAGCGGTATGTGCCCTCCTGCGACGACCAGAGGTACGCTTGTTGACCCTTACCGGCGCAGGCGGCGTTGGGAAAACTCGCCTGGGTCTCCAGGTAGAATCCGAGCTAATCGAAGACTTTGCCGACGGGGTTTGCTTCGTCCCTCTGGCTCCTCTCAGCGACTCCGAACTGGTCGTTTCCACCATTGCCCAGGCCGTCGGCCTTCGGGAGATTGAAGATCAACTTCTGACGAACCTCTTGAATGCCTACCTGCGCCACAAGCACCTGCTTTTGCTCCTGGACAACTTCGAGCAGGTGGTAAGCGCAGCCTTACATGTGATGAACCTGCTGGACGCCTGCCCGAAGCTCAAGGTGCTGGTAACAAGTCGGGTCGTGCTCCATGTACGAGCCGAGCATGAGTTCGCTGTACCTCCGCTGTCATTGCCAGATCCCAAGCACCTCCCAGATCTCGCGGCACTCTCGCAGTACGAGGCCGTGGCACTGTTCATCCAACGGGCGCAGGCGATCCAGCCTGATTTTCAGTTGACCAGTACCAATGCTCCGGCCGTGGCAGAGATCTGTGCCCGCCTGGATGGGTTACCCCTGGCCATCGAGTTAGCTGCGGCTCGCATCAAGCTGTTGACTCCAGAGGCGCTGCTCGCGCGCTTAGGTCGGCGTTTGCCGATGTTGACGAGTGTGGCGCGAGATGTACCGGCGCGTCAGCAGACGCTGCGGAATACGATTGCGTGGAGCTACCACCTGTTAGATACACAGGAACGGCGCTTCTTCCGGCGTCTCTCCGTTTTCAGCGGGAACTGCCCGCTGGCAGCAGTTGAGGCGCTTTGCGCTGCACTCGGCGACGGAGAGGCATCCGTCCTTGATAGCGTGGCATCGCTCCTCGACAAGAGCCTGCTGCAACGGCTTGAGCGGCATGGAAAAGAACTACGGTTGAGGCTCCTGGAGACGGTCCGCGAGTACGGGCTGGAGGTTCTTGCTGCAAGCGAGGAGATGGAGGCGACACAGCATGCGCATGCGACCTATTATCTGCGACTGGCAGAAGAGGCCGAGCGAGAGCTAGAAGGCCCACAGCAAGTTGTATGGTTGGAGCGGCTAGAGCACGACTACGACAATCTACGTGCTGCCATGCGGTGGTCGTTGGAGCAAGCGAGAGCGGAGGAGGTTGGGGACAGTACAGAGGATAGCGGAGAGATGGCCCTGCGCTTCGGTGGGGCATTGCAGCGGTTCTGGATCATACGCGGTCATGTGAGTGAAGGACGAACCTTTCTGGAGGAGGCGCTGGCACACAGAAAGGGAATCGTAACACCTGGACGCGCAAAAGCCCTCGAGGCAGCGGCAAGACTGGCTCTCGTGCAGGGGGACTACCAGCAGGGAGAGGTGCAGTGTGAGGAAAGCCTGGCGCTGTACCAGGAACTCCAAGACACCACAGGGATGGCGTTCTCCCTCTATCTACTGGGGATTGTTGCCTGGAGGAAGGGCAATAGTGCCTCTGCGCGCAAACTATCCGAGGAGGCGCTGGCACTCTCCAGGGCGGTGAACGACAGGGAACTAGCCGCTTCCTCGCTCTTCCAGTTGGCGTTCATGGCAAGCCATCAAGGTGCATACACGAGCGCCCGTTCCATGCTCGAAGAGAACCTTGCTCTGAACAGGGAACTGGAGAACAAGAGGGGCATCGCCCAGTCGCTTTTCTCCCTGGCACAGATACTCCTTGCTTCCCAAGGTGACCAGGAGACCGTACCTGCTTTGCTCGAGGAAGGTCTTGCAGTCTCAAAGGAGTTGGGCTTCAAGGAAGGGGTTGCCACCTGGTTGAGCCTCTCTGGTCAAGTTGCTCTCAGTTCGGGAGATGCTCTCGCAGCGCGTGCGATGCTCGAGGAAAGCCTGGCGCTCTCTAAAGAGATCGGGCACCGGCATGGTACAGCCGCATCACTCGCCCTTTTAGCCAGGGTGGCAGCTCACCAGGGCGAGTTCACAGCAGCGCGTGCTCTCTACGAGGAGAGTCTGACGATTACGAGGGAGATCGGTGATAAGCTGAACACAGCCTCCTGCCTGGAAGGATTGGCGGGAGTGGCTGTTGCACTGGGGAATCCCACCTGGGCGGCACGCCTCTTAGGCGCGGCTGAGGCTCTGCGCAATACCATTGGCACACCCATCCCACCGGCCGAACGTCACCTCTATGAGCGCTCGGCAGCTACCACTCGCGCTCAGCTCGGAGAGAAGGCCTATGCGGAGGCCTGGATCGAAGGACGAAGCATGACGCCGGGGCAAGTCATGGTTGCGCAGGGACTGGCGACGCTGCCCATGGCAACCCCGACAAAGCCACTTTCGTCTGCTGCAACGAAACCGTTACCTCACATTCTCGAGGGACTAACGGCGCGCGAGGTGGAGGTGCTGCGCTTGCTGGCCCAGGGACTGACCGATGTACAAATCGCTGAGCAACTGGTGATCAGTCCTCGCACTGTCAACAACCACCTCACCTCGATCTATAGCAAAATCCATGTTTCCTCCCGCAGCGCCGCCACTCGCTACGCAATGGAGAATTACCTGGTCTGATGATGTACCGGTTACAGGCAGGCCACTTCTGGCTCAGCGGTAAAAAAGGAACTGACTTACTGACCATAGAAAGCAACTCCAGCGCATGCCCAATGAATATGTGGAGTACTTCAACTATATGATTGTGGTAAAATACATCACAGGCGCAGAGTAGCGCAGAAGTCTGGTAACCTCTGATTCTCAGACATAGAACCTCGTAAGAAGGAGGTCCATATGGGATACGAAGATACACTAGCGCATGTACCTCTCCTGGCGCACTTGAACAAGGAAGAATTACAGGCACTCGCCAAAGGGTGCAGGGAGGGCCAGTTCAGTGCAGGTACTACCTTGACATCCCAGGGCGATACAGGTGTAGGACTTTATATTCTGACAAGTGGCAGAGTACGGATCACGCAGACGCAAAGCCCTGGCGGGGTCGAGGAAGAGCTAGGTACAGCCGTTGCGGGAGACGTCCTTGGAGAGATGGCTCTCCTGGATGATTTGCCACGCTCGGCAACTCTCACCGCGATCGATGATGTGACAGCCCTCTTGCTACCAGTTTGGGGCTTCCGTAGCACATTACAGAGGCACCCTGATATTGCTCTTAAGCTTCTGAGAGTACTGAGTCGCCGTCTAAGACAGGCCGAAAATCGTCTTTACGATTAAAGGGTATGGTTCAATAAATTGTAGAAGCGTTTATGTGTTGAACACGGCAACCATCTCGCCAAAACAGACATTTCCTAGCCCATTTACCGCAGATGGCTTTAATCTGGCTTTGTCTGGAGAAACCAGCTAGCATCGTGATTTTTTGCCTTGCCCCATACTGCCTCACACCCCCAACTTCACAACTCCTACCAACTTCCCATTCACCAACGACACCCCTTTTCTCGCTCGCATAAACGCTTTCAATTCCGATGCCCTCACCGACGTTACCTGTTCCCCGTTATTACCCTCACTATTCCAGATCAGCAGAAAATGATCACTCTCATGCACAATCATTGCCAATAACACTTTATCTTTGTCAACAAGCTCTGTCGTAATTACACCAGCAGTAGCGCGGCCTTTCTGTGGATACTGGCTCAGCGGTACCTTCTTACCCAGGCCACTCTCAGTTACCACAAAGAGGCTCAATGGATCGCTCATCGTATTCTGCTCGTCGCTGTCAAGGTAAGTAGCGCTTACAATCTTTGCCCCAGGTCCTAGAGCCATAGCAGCCACGCCCTGACCGACACGCCCCTGCGCGCGCAGTCCTTCATCGCTGAAACGCAGTATCTGTGCATTATCCGTTGTCACAAAGTATTCACCCTGCCCGCGAGACAGCAGCGCAGCTACAACCGCATCCCCTTCAGCCAGCTTCATATCCTGCAATCCGTCCACATCAGCCGTCTTATACTCACGCAAGGGAGACTTCTTGACCTTTCCAAGCTTGCTAAAGGTGACAATATAACGATCCTCATCATAAGACTCAACAGGTAACACTGCTACTACCTCTTCGTGAGGGGCTAGTTCTAATAACTTACGTACTGATTCGCCTTTTGCTGAACGTGTCCCTTGAGGGATCCGATGCGCCGCCACCTGAAAAACACGACCAGTTGAGCAGATACATAACACATAATCTTGCGAAGTAGCGGCCACAAGCTGGTACAGTTGCTCATCCCCACGCACCGGCGTATATACAGCTTCACCATTTTTACCTTTGGGTGTATAAGTATCTGCTGGAAGCGCCTTAAGCGCTCCACTACGTGTAAAGGCAATTGCTAATGGCTCTCGTTCGTGCAGGCTGGCAACCTCTGTGACTGCTGCATTGGCATGTCCCTCCACTTCGATAACCGTGCGCCGTTCGTTGCCAAACTGTTTTATGAGCTGCTGCATTTCTTTTTTTAGCAGCGCGATCAGTTCATTCCTGTCCCCTAGCAACCGCTCCAACTCGCGGATTCGCGCCTGTAGCTCCTCTTTTTCTTTAGCATACTTGCTCGCATCCAGGCGAGTCACCTGTGCCAGAGTCATAGAGGCAATCACTTCCGACTGGATAGGTGTGAGCTTATACGTAACTTCGATCTTCTTACGTGCCTCGATACGGTCCTGCGCATGCTGGAAGATTTTGACGATACGCTCAGCGTTGGCAGCACCTACTATCAACCCCTCGACAATATGCAGGCGCTCCTGGGCTTTGCGCAGGTCAAATTGGGCACGCCGAGTCAAGACATCGACCTGGTGGGCATTCCAATAATTGAGTAGTTCTAGCATACCCACCTGTTTAGGCTGCCGGGCAGCCTGCATCGGCTCTCCAAAAAGAAACACTATCTGAAACGAGAGTGATACCTGTAAATCTGTTTCATTGAAGAGTTGTGACAACACCTGCGCTGCATCGGCGTCTTTACGCAGTTCCAGTACAATGCGCGTACCTTTTTCGGTATCGCTCTCATCACGTAGTTCAGGCATCAGCCCTTCTAACTTGCGGGCATTGATTGCTTTGACTATCGAGGCTTTGACCTTGTCTCGACCAATCGGTGGCAATTGCGTTACGATCAACAAACGACTGCGTGGCGTCTCCTCCAATCTCACTTCTGCACGCACGACGATACGTCCCTTGCCAGTTGTCAGGTAATCCTTGATACCCTCAATACCCATGATCCGCCCACCCAAGCAAAAATCTGGCCCTTGAATGTAGGCCATCAATTGCTCAACACTCATGTTTGGGCGATCAAGTAGGGCAATGCAGGCACGTAGCACCTCGGTCAGATTATGCGGTGGGATATTGGTGGAGAGACCAACCGCGATACCACTCGAAGGATTGACGACAGGCGGTATACGTCCTGGTAAATAATCTGGCTCAAGTACTTTGGGATCCTGTTTGTAGGATGGGTGCAGAGGTACAGTATCACATTCCATATCCTCCATGAGCGCTTCGGCCAATGACGAAAGACGCATCTCGGTATAACGGTAGGCTGCTGGTGCATCGCCATCCTCGCTACCTATGTTTCCCTGACCCTCGATCAATGGATAGCGTAACGTAAAAGACTGCGCCAGGCGTATCGCAGCATCATAGACCGATACATCACCATGCGGATGATAGTTCCCAAGAATAAGACCAACTACTTCAGCGCTTTTAACCGTTGGACGGCTGGAGAGAAAACGCGCCTCGCGCATTCCCGCCAGAATTCTTCGTTGCACAGGTTTTAGACCATCGCGTGCGTCAGGCAGAGCCCGGTCTGTCACCACCGAAAGGCCATAGGTGGCAAAAGCCTGCGATATTACGACCGAAAAATCCTCTTCGCGAATACTACCTATTTCCGCTGAATTTTCTGTTATACGCGCCATACTTACACATCCAACTCCTTAATTTTGCGTGCATGTTCGGCGAGGAAGGTGCGGCGAGCCTCGGCGTTCTCATCCTCCATCAGTTCAGCAACCAACTTCGCCGCCAGTATGCCATCTTCCATCGTAACGCGCTTGAGTGTGCGGCGGGCAGGATCAAACATTGTATCGCGCAATTCTTTGGGATTCATCTCACCCAGTCCCTTGAAACGTTTGAACTCCAGCCCCTGGGCATCCGCGTGTGTCTTCACGAATTGGTTGCGCGCCTCGTCATCCAGCAGCCATGTTACCTTTCCCTTATACTTAACCGAATAGAGCGGTGGGCACGCAATAAAGACATGGCCGCGCTCGATGAGATCGCTAAATTCCTGGTGAAACAGCGTGAGCAGGAGGCATTGGATGTGCAAGCCGTCGACATCCGCGTCAGTGGCAATGATAACGCGGTGGAACTTCAAGCGAGCGATATCAAACGAATCGCGGGTCCCAGTCCCTAATACATTGATGATCGTCCGTATTTCTTCGTTTTCGACGATACGCTTCAGTTCAGCCCTGGCTACATTGAGCGGCTTCCCTTTGAGCTTGAGCACAGCTTGAAAGTCTGAAAAGCGACCCTGGCCAGCGCTCCCACCGGCGGAGTCACCTTCAACAATAAACAGTTCCGAGCGGACGGGATCGCTATTATTGCAGCGCAAAAACTTCTTCGAGAGCGACGTATCAATCAACTCACCGTTCTTTTTGTTGCCTGCCCGTGCCAGTTCCTCTACAAGCTGAGCTTCGTTTCTGGCTTTTTGCATCTGCAAGATTTTCTTGAGCCAATCTTTTCCAGCGCCTGTGTTACGCTCAAACCACTCTTTCAGGCCCTCATCTACAACCGAACGTACAATACCCTCAACAGGAGCATTATTCAGGCGATCCTTGGTCTGTCCCTGGAACTGCGGGTTCGTCAACTTGACCGAAATGACTACATTTAGCCCCTGCTGTATGACCTCCGGCTTGAAACCTTCTTTCTCGCGGCTTTTGATAATGCCCCACTTCAATGCATAGTCATTCACAACTTTGGTGAGGGCCGCCTTGAAGCCGGTTTCGTGAACGCCACCATCACGCGTTCTGACGGCATTTGCATAGCTATACATAATAATCTTATAACCAGTGCTGGGCTGTAATGCCACTTCAACTTGCACGCCGTCTTTCTCTTTTGCAATACCAATCACCTGTTTAAACAGTGGAGCGCTTGTGCTTGTTGCTAGATCACGCACATAATCGGGCAATCCATCTCGTGAGTAGTAGGTGCGTTTAATTTGATCCTCAATCGCATCATCCCAGGCATCCAGATGAAATGAAACTCCTCGATTGAGATACGCGGCTGCTTTCAGGCGACTTTCAATAGCTTCCAAAGAGTAATAGGCGTCAGCGTCAAAAATGGTACGATCGTACAGCCAGCGCAGTTGAGTGCCATGTAGTTTGGGATCGCAAGCTTTCACGCGATGAGGCATAGCAGCACCGCGACTGAACACCTGGGTGAACTGTTGACCATCCTTCCAGATGGTCAACTCCAACTTTTCGGACAGAGCGTTTATCACGGTCGCACCAACACCATGCAACCCACCGGCGGTCTTATAGACTCCCTCTTCAAATTTGCCACCAGAATGCGGAACAGTCAAAATAATCGTGGCCGCCGGAGCATAATCACCCTGGTATAACATAGGGTCGAACGGCATACCCCGTGCCTCATCGCGCACCGTCACCCAGCCATCACGTTCAACGTTTACCCAGATATGCCTGCCAAAACCAGCCACTGCTTCATCAACTGCGTTATCAAGGGCTTCCCAGAGCAGATGAAGCAAACCAGAGGCAGAAGTAGATCCTATATACATGCCTGGACGATGGCGTATCGCTGCAATTCCTTCAAGCACTTGAATATCTGCTGCTGAATAACTGCCTTGTTTCTTTGATCGTGGTACCGGCTTTGTCTCAAATTTAGACGCAACAGTACCAGCTAGCTCTTCCGCCCTCTTTGCCGCAAAAAGGGAGAGTTGTTCGTGTGATTCTAACTCATCTGGAATGGATGACGATATTTTGGCTGAACGAGCCATATGCCTGTATTCCTCTCTTGCATTAGCTTAGTTGCTTCTCAGCATACAGTGTTCTATTCCGAAAGTCAATAGGAAATTCGGTCATTAGTTCTAATAATTTCCAAATCAATGTAAAATTAGTAAGTTGAACAGTTAAATGGCTATAATAGAAAAGATGTACGAACTAGGTATTTTTGCTGATGCATCTCATTAGTTTTCGATATTTAATAAGTAGATAAATCTAGTACTTTAACGTTCAAATATTAGCAAGAAATAATTTTGACATCCTATCTAATCTTATAATAAGATATGGATAGGAAACTTTTGGTATATGAATAAAGCCACATAAACAGAGCTTCTTGTATTTGTTGCAAAGGCCATTTTGAAATGCCTACCAATATTTCAGTGTCGATGAAGTTCTGAGAGTGAAGCACCTCGAAATGAAGAAAACAAGATCTTTTCTATAGTTCTTGTGATCTCCTCTACCTTGCCGAGACTCTTGAATGGCCAGTTTGCCTTGTAAACTGATTAGTTGCTTTATCACAAATTGAGTTTGATTACATACATAGGAAAAAAGTGTAACTTCACCTAATATTGTACGATTCCTTTAGTCTCACGTATTACGACATTTTAGAGTACATTATTTACCTAATGACTTTCATGTATGTCAAGTTTAAATTTTCATGTCAAGAGCCAAAGACAGAGCAAATCAACCGCTAGGAAGGTTGGCATATTGATATGCCACGCCCATTAAAACATGTCTCTCCCCACACTTTGGGAGGTATAATCAGGTCCGCTCGTCAGAAGCAAGATCTTTCCCTGGCACAAGTGGCAGGTGACAAATATAGCACGAGCCTCATATCACAAATTGAACGAAATCGCATTGAGCCATCTGTCGAAAGCTTGGCATACCTGGCAGAGCGGTTACATCTCCCACTTGATGAGCTGATGGCCTTAGCGCAACAGTCCCATGAGACCGTTACAGATGAGAGCAAATTCAAAAGCTATGACGACAAAAGGGTGCAAGCGTCTAAACTTCTTGCTGAAAATCGACCACGCAGAGCTTTGGAGCTTCTGGAAGACCTGAACATGTCCCAGATACCACCCTTTTTACGCTGGAGATTGATCGCATTACGCGGTCAATGTTACTTCAAATTGCGCAAGTTTCAACTTGCGCAGCGTGACTTTCTCGCTGCAGTTGCCATTCTTCCGGAGACTGTAACGCAAGATCAGAGTCTCGAAGCTATAATGCTACGGCTTCATCTCGCCGCTGCTACCAGGGAACTCGGCCAGCTTGAGGCCGCATACGGACATTATCAAGATGCTCTTGCCATCATGAATGCTTCTACACCTGTACAGCTTGTTGCTGAAGCGCATTGGGGCATGTCTCTGGTTGTCTTCGAGCTTGCTAACAACGCATCCGACTACAACAAAAACGGAGTCAGCCAGGCCGATTATGCGATTGCTCAAAAGCAAATCGCACTAAATCATGCCCAGAACGCGCGCACGCTCTATAACGCTATTGACGAGATATTACGTGTAGCACTATTAGACTGCCAGATCGCCTTGATTGAGCAGTCGTTGGGAAATCTCAGCGCGGCACATGAGCGACTTCAGAAGATATTAGACTTCTGGTTACCTGCATTAGACCCGAAGATTTTTGCATCTTTACAACCACCTGCCGACAAAATGCAACAATACAGCTTGAAAGAGCGAGCAAATGTTGTCTCCGCTGCTGCTTGTTATCTCGCCAGTGTTGAACACGCAGAGCAGTTTGAAGAGCAAGCTCTCGTTCATATTCAACAGGCTCTCGATGCAGGCGAATTAAGCTATATTCTCAGGCGGGCCGAAGCCTATATGTTGAAAGGACAAATACTCGCAGACAGGCATCTTGAGGATCCAGAAGCAGAAAAAGCGTTCCGTGCTGCAATACACGAGTTAGAGCCCACCGACCGAGTCGCAGCAAAAATCCGTGTGCATGATATTCTTGGTCGCTACTTATTAAAGCTAGGGAGGGATAAAGAAGGTGATCAGGAATTGGACATAGCGCGTCGCCTGGCTAATTTACACACCACCTTTAGCGCTACAATTTCTGCAGAAGATACCCTACCAAACGGTTAACGTTTGCGATCAGAGTGATACAAAAGTTCCCTGTTTATCCAGCGCTACGGTTGATCTTTCATCAATAATTCATAAGCAGCAATAATACGCTGCATCTGTCGCTGATCTCCTCCGCGGTCCGGATGATGCTTCTTTGCAAGAGCGCGATAGCGACGTTTAATTTGCTGGCGAGTAGCATTTGGTGGCAATCCCAACACTGACAGTGCCTGCTGTCGCTCCCATAAAGGACGTACAGGATTGGCAAGGCTTCCCCATAGAGCTTGTGCTCCCATGCGCAATACTTCCCACAATAACGAGGCAAAGCTTGGCTGCTTAGGCGGTGGTTGTGAACTCATACTTGCTATTCAGCCCGAATGTATTAGTATTGGCTCTCTTTACTATACAAAAAAGCAAGCAAATTGGTCTGAATTGACCGCTGCTTATGTACTATAGTATAGTACATGTACTATCGATCTTTATCATGAAAGGTTTATGAGGATCAAGGTAATGGCAACCAAAGGCAAGCCACCAGCGTCAGTAAAAGTCACACAGATTCCCGTAAAAGGAGGCAAATCTGTAGTGTCATTTATAAACAAATTTAATTACGATTGGGTTTTGAGCTTCGCATCAGGTCTTGCATTTAACCTGATGGTAGCTATCATCCCTATCATTATTGCCATCCTTGCGCTTGCCGGATTTATCTATGGGGGCCTTAATCCCTCAATCCAGGAACAGCTTATTCAACAAATTCAAAATATATTTCCTCCACCAATACCATCACAAGAAATCGTTCAGCTGGCTTTGAATACACTGAACCAGGATGCTGGCGCTCTGGGAATTATCGCTATCTTAATGGCGATCATTGGAGGCTCAGGCCTCTTTGTTGCGATGGAGGGACAATTTGATATCATCTATCAAATTGGCACCCGAGGCATTGTACAACAGTATATGATGGCCTTTAGTATGCTTCTGGTATTCGTCATTCTCTCTCCATTTATGATTTTCGCAAACTCTATTCCCACAATTGTACACTCGTTTGTACAAACCACTCCCCTGGGTCCGATTGCTAGCAATGGTTTCGGTTTTGACCTGTTGACGATCTTTTGCGGGTTACTTGCGACATGGGTCTTAATAGAAATTATCTATTTAGTCGTGCCCAATCAACACATCAGTTTCCGTGAAAGTTGGTTTGGAGCACTCCTGGCTGCCGTGGCCATTCAGGCCTACCTGCAGCTCTTCCCATACTACGTGACACACTTCTTAAGTGGCTATACTGGAACAGTAGGATTTGCTATTATTTTCATTTTCTTCTTCTATTTTTTTGCTGTAATTTTGTTGGGAGGAGCAGAGATCAACGCGTTCTATGCTCAGGGCAAACGTGCATTACCAGATAACATGGCCGTTATAGTGCACAACCTTACAAATCAGATGTCGCACGATGGAAAGGATTTGCAAGAGCAGAACGTAGCTCCCCACAAGTAAGAAGCTCCTCAAAACATTTCACTCCATTAAACGTATATAATGTGTACTGGTAGATATACCAATACGAAGCATTTTATATCCATTAGCACGTTTCTAAGGACTTCTGGTGATGAAATCAATTACTGGCCAATATGAATGTGTTCACCGTTCTGGAATTGGACTTGACTACTTTACCTCCCGCATTGACCGGCTTACGCTACAAACAAACGGTCAATTTATATTCATTGTTCAGGATCGAAGTCGCATTAGCCATACAGCTAGATCACTTTTAAGTGGGCAGCAAGTTGAAATGAATACTCCAGAAACCCGGCGCACGGGCACTTATTCCACCCAAGGGGATACCATCTCAATCTACTTTGATGATGGTACTCAAGAACAAGGACAATTCTCCCCAAATGGCATTCAGATCGGTAACAATTTCTTCGAAAAAGTTTCAGATTCGACGCTACTTCCTCCCACCCACCGTATGAAAAGTAATATGGAAGATATTGCTAAAGGACTCAAAATTGCTGGCGCTCTTAGCGGAGCGGCCATCAAGGCAGTAAAAACTATACAAGATACAATACAGACAACTCAAGGAGTACAATCAGCGCCAACTTCGAACGCTACCTCACAGGGCCCTAACCCGCAGCCTCAGGGAAATCAGGCTCCTCAAACTTCGCCTGCGCCAGCAATACCCCCAACTCAATCCACAAACAATACAACACCTGGTCAAAATGTCGAAACATTATTCTGCGACCAGTGTGGGGCGCCTGTCCGCCCTGGTAAACGCTTCTGCAACCACTGTGGAGCAAGGTTGCCATGAGTATCCAACGCCATTTGTCGAAACACAAAAGAACATGTCCAAAAGTCTCATCGCGCTTGACGAATGAAAGGCTCATCTGTTACACTTCCACGAAGAGAGTTTCACAGATCAGGAAACCATGTTACTGGTTAAAGGCTTACGCTACGACCAGAAATACCTCTCTTAAAGTTCTTTTATGGCCGTAGTAGTATCTCATCCCCTTCCTTTTCAAAAGGCAAAGGTTTTCGCACCACTCTTTGTGTAATCAAATAAAGAATCTTGCTCGAAGCAGTTATACAATACCCTTTGGTTGGAGCAATTCAAGAGGTCTAGAGTATGTCAGTTGATCAACCTGCCTCCCCCAATACCCAGGAGCATCAGCGTCTGCTTGCCGCGTTGCGCGAAAGTGTAATCCTACGTGAGCTGGCAGAACTACTCGCATCTTCACTCGACCTCGATCACATCTTGCAAGTACTTGTAAAACGTACAACAGAGGTATGTGAAGTTGAACGCTGCGCCGTCTGGTTACTGGAGGAACCAGGAGGGGTCTTACGACCGGTCACTTACCATCTCATCTCTCAGCAGTTGAATAGCAATACAATTCAGGCAGCCGCGCACATCTGGTATCAGAGTACGCTGCGTTTCGATGATCCTGTGATTAATCGTCTTCTCAACCAAAACGGTTTGCTTTTTCTTAAAGATTTACATACCGAACCAGGCATGCGCACTGTAGCAGAACTGTTTCTTGTGCGTTCAATCCTGCTTATCGCACTGATACGTGAAGGCCGACCCGTTGGCATGCTTACGCTGGACAACCCGGATAAAATACGCCAGTTTTCACCTGAACAACAGCAACTCGCTCGAGCTATTGGCCAACAGGCAGCCGTAGCCATTGATAACGCTCGACTCTATCAACAAGCACAGACCCAACAGCGGCGTGCAGAACAATTAATTGATCGCATCCGCGCCACTTATCAAGTAGCAATTGCTGTCAACTCTGGAGAAGACTTGCCAACTGTACTTGAAATCGCTACGAATCATCTTGTACGGGTCTTAAACGCTGAAGGGGGCTTGATTGCGCTCTTAGATGACGAAACGTTACACATAGCAAGTAGTAATACGCAACAACAAGATACCCCTGGGACACACATTACCACGTCACTGTCTGACCTCCCTAATTGCCTGCACGCTGCTCAGGTAGGAACCCCACACTTTATCACTTTGGAGCAGGCCAAAGGAGAAGAAATTACCTGGTTTCGCAAGTTACATTTAAACAATGCTATGCTTGTGCCACTTATGGTAGGCGCAACGTCTGATAACAAGCGAGACAGCGACTCTACTACCTCTCATTCTACTTCACGTTGCGTTGGTTTGGCCTTTGTTAATTACCGTTCACCTGATTTTCGTCCCTCCAGGGGCCAGTTTGCCTTTGCGCAAGATATAGCAGCACAATGTGCACTTGCAGTTGATAAGGCTCGTCTTCTGGACGATGCCCATCAAGCAGTTAAACTGGCAACTGAGCGGGCTAATACGCTTGATGCCATTTTCCACGCCATGACTGAGGGAATCAGCGTACTCGACCTGGATGGTCGGATATTACTACGCAATAACGCTGCGGCCTCTTTCCTGGGTAAAGATAGGTATACCAAAGATCGACTGGACGAAGTACTTAAACATCACCCTGCCTATACTATTCATGGACATCTCATCACAGGAGAAGAATTTCCCGTTACTCGTGCTTTGCGAGGAGAGCAAATTCGAGGAGAGCGATTCGTCACCACGCGAGCCGATGGTAGCGAGCGCATTTTAGAGATAAATATCGCACCTATATTTGACGCTTCAGAGCAGAAGATCGGCATAGTTAGCGCATTTCGAGATGTTACACAGCAGATTCGGGTTGAACAACGTATCCGCCAGGCACTAGAAACACTTCTGCATGTTGCAGAGGCCGTTTCAGGTATCACAGAAATCAAAGATATCTTGCACAGCGTGCTCGAAAGAACGCTCGTCACACTCAACTGCGAGCGTGGCGTAGTACAACTCTACGATCAGGAGCTACATCGTTTTACACCACTTTCTTCTATCGGATTCTCGCCAGAAGCTGAACTGCAATGGTTTAGTGATCAAGAGGCCTGGCTTCATCCTATTTCTGACCAATATCATGGATTCCAGGCTCAACTAATGGAGGGTCATGCTACCCTCATTAACGCCGAGCAGTGTCCTCATCAGCCTAATCCTTTTGGCCATCTGATGATACTTGTGGCTCCAATCATGCATAATAATCGATTGTATGGGCTTATTTCATTGGATCGTTCGAGGTACCTCAAACATGATCCAACATACCAGCTTGAGGAGCAGCAGCAGTCATCCCAACGTGAATTTACACTATGGGATATAGCTGTTACTGAAGGTATTGCCCAATTGACCGGATTGGTTGTTGACCAGGCTCGTTGGCAACAAGAAGCCATCAATGCCCGAGCTAGTGAAGCAGCAATGCGCGAAGCTAACGCACTTAAGGACGAATTTCTGGCGATTACTGCTCATGAGTTTCGCACACCGTTAACGGTTATCCTTGCACAAAGCCAGTTAGTATCACGCATACTCAGACGTATCGCGGATCAGGCGCAAAAGGCCGGAATTACAAAGGTGCCTCAACTTATCGACAATCTTTCCGTTATTGAAGAACAGGCCCACCAGTTAACTAACATTGTCGCCACGTTCCTGGAGGTAACACGCCTCAATCGTGGAGAACTCACCCTTTCCTTCGAGGAAGTTGACCTGGCTACTATTGCTCAGCAAGTAGTCATTCGTCATAGCTCAATCTCCACGGGGCATGTAATCACTTGCATCATCGAGCCAGGTGAACAACCTTATCTCGTCATGGGCGATGGAGCGCGCCTGCAGCAAATTATTGCCAACCTCATAGATAATGCGATAAAATACAGCCCACTTGGCGGACCGATCAAGGTCTGGTTACGCCGCTATTCAAACAATGAGGATAAAACGACTGTCGAAGTTTGTGTCGAAGACAATGGTATTGGCGTTCCCGTAGATTCACAACAACGCCTCTTTGAACGTTTCTATCGTGCCCCTAATATCGAGGGAAGCAAGACTAGAGGCATTGGACTCGGGCTTTATATTGTCGCCCAGTTGCTCAAGATGCAAAGTGGAACCATTCATGTAGAGAGCAGTGGCATCCCTGGTGCAGGCAGCCGTTTTATTTTCACTTTACCCGCGCTAGCGAAAGTGTAAGGCATTATACATTGCAATCCTATAGAACGTGGCTTCTTGAACTCGCCAGACAGATTATGACAGACGAAGGAAGTGAAGATGCCGCGCACGACTACGATCATTTAGTGCGTGTTATGGCTCTCGCCGATAGAATCCAGTCGAGTGAGGGTGGTGATCTCCCCACAATTTGGGCTGCCGTAGCTCTCCACGATATCGGACAGGAACGCGAGCGTCTTCATGGTGGAGATCATGCTCTGATAGGGGCAGAATTAGCGTCGGAATTGCTTAGGGATACACCATTTCCTCAACACTCCATCCCGGCAGTACAGCAGGCTATCGGGGAGCATCGTATGACTGGAAGAGCTATCCCACAAACGTTAGAAGGATGCATACTTTACGACGCAGACAAAATCGATTGCCTTGGCGCAATCGGTATAGGACGTCTTTATTGCATCACAGGCCGTTACAATCAGAAGGTGTATGCACCTGTACCTGACGATATCGTCGAACCGATTGATCCTCTCATGATACGGAGTCTGAGGCGCCACCCTGATTACTCTCCCAGTATCGAGTTTCAGTTGCTCTTCACCGATTTACCCGAACGTATGACAACCGGTACCGGTCGAGAACTTGCACGCGAGCGTTTTACCTACATGCAAGAGTTTTTCACCCGCTTGCGACAAGAGGTTGAAGGGACGCTTTAGAACACCTCTCCCATCAGAATTACATAGTTGAACGGAGATTCTGCCTCAGCTTGAGCGCTTAGATGCACAGTAAATCCAATTTGAGGCTGTAGGGAGATATACTTGACAACTACAGGACCGGGATCCCCCACTAACGTTACCACGACTACACTTGACGGCGAAATAGAGGCATTAGCAACCACCACTTCCCTTTGACCTTGCTTAAATATACCCGAACCCGCTAAGGATGCTCGCGCCATACTTCTAACCTGTCCTTCAACCAGTCCGCTGTTTCCTGACTTGGAACTACGTTTCGCATTGTTCTTCACACCTGATTGTGCTTCTCCATCCACCTTACGCGCGTTTTTCTCTGTTTCAACCGATATTTTCCCACCCGACTTCTTCTCCGGTTTAGAGACAGCTTGTAAATGCACTTTAGTTGTTCGTCCTGCCAGGCGCCGCTTTTTCTGCATAGTTTGTGGAACCTCGACGGAGTCAGTAGTAGTGGGGGGATCAACCACTATCATCTTAGCAGATTCATCAGGCTTTACAAGGACCACAGGTATAGGTTTGGATTGAAGGCTCAATCTCGGAGGTATAATCACCGAACTTTTGCTTCCTTGTACAAACTCTTCCAGTTCATCCGATTCAACGGCAAATGAATCCTCGTTTAGAGAATCGTCCGCAAGTGCCTCTTCAATAGAAATTGACAGTTCCTCCCTTTTCTTCGCAGAACGAGAAAGCCAATCTTGTTGTGCAAGTTCACCAGATTTGTCGGGCAATGCCATTATATACTCCTCATCGAAAATCTCTACACTAATGCGTATTTGTGACACACAATGAAATAATTTATCGCAGTATAACACTTCATACCTCATTCCAACGTAATATATAGCATATTTAGGTCAGAAAAAAGGAAGCACACAACCTGATCTTAACCTGATGCCATTACATTCCGGGATGATTGCAATCATCACCTGAGTGGGCATTAGAACCAAATGAATAGGAATAATTGGTAATAGCCAGCTTCATCCTTGAAAGGATAGAGCTTAACCGCTACAATACACCACGGGGGAGATACCCTTATTTCTTTGTATGTATAAGGAAGGTTCTATGAAGCTTAACGGAAGTTATAAGTTCAAAGCCAATAGTTGGCAAGTCTTTAACGCTATCCTCAACCCTACGGTTCTACGGTCTTGCATTCCTGGTTGCGATTCGATCGAATTTCTGGATCCCACCCGTATCAAGGCAAACATCACTACACCCTTGCCTGGTTTGAAGGGTCCATATGGCGCAGTGATCCGTATTGCTCAACGGCAGGATCCAAATGTACTTGTTCTGGAAGTATCACGCAAGGGTAGAGGCGGATCAGTCAATGCAACCAGTCAAATTAGCATCCAGGATGAACCTGGTGGCGCGATTCTCACCTACAATGCCATGGCTAATCTTGAAGGCCCCATTGCTATCGCCAACAATCCTATCGGCCAGGGTATTACTAAAAATTCGCTTAAATCGTTCTTTGAAAAGTTGGATCAGACCATCGTCTAAAAAAACCAACTAATGCAGAGGGCAACCATGAAATTGTTTCATGATTGCCCTTTTTTGGTAGCAATAGAAACAGGTATTCTACTTCTCCCACCAGATAATAGCGCACACCATCTCTTGAAAAGGTGGTAACAACACGCCATCCCGTTCCACCAACCACCCTTCAAGCAAATCGTGCAATTCTCCACGTGTCTTCTCATCATCTGGCAAAATAAGCTGTTCCGATATCTCCGTTACTGCTACCTCTAGCGAAGGATAACGCAAGCTTGGGGGAAGCGTGACAATCTCCACATTTGCATAAATGCCAATCTCATACAGCACATCCAGCGCATGTACGTAACCAGGAGGCAAGCGACGCTCGTCACCATGAAAATGCCGCCAGAGGGGTGCGGTTACAGCATCTATATGGGTAGCTCGCAAATAAATATAGCAGCCCTGCCGTGTTGCTTTTTGTAGTTTCATCAAGAACGGCACAATATCCCTTATGGGATAGAGTACATGGCTACAGATCACAATATCAGCCTGGAGGTCATCAGACGCATCCTGCCAGGTAGTTTGCACGTATGAAATATTGCTCAGCCCTTGTTCGGCTGCATCTTGACGCAGAAAATCCAGCATTGCCGCACTTGGCTCAACGGCTGTAACATGTTTTGATTGGGGTGCAAGCGCCAGACTAAAGCGTCCTGTACCCGCGCCAACGTCCAACACGCTTGTTCGTGGGGTAACTATATCGCGCAAACGGAGATAAAATGGATCTCTTCTAAGAGTATCTTTTGTGGAACGATGAAAGCCACGTGCACGGCGCTCCCAGAAATCGGCGCTGGTTCGACCCAGGCGCGCATAGGCTGCATCCATTTGTTGGGCCCGTGCATCGAGTATTTCATTCCAACGCTGAACAGCGCTTTCCATCTGAGCTAGCTACTCGTATTTACTTCATCAGGCGCAGGCTCCTGCAACTTAGTTTTGAGGCAATCAAAAAACTGTCCCGTCAGACGTTCTGCTGTACCCTGTAATAGACGCGCTCCCACACTGGCTATAGTACCACTCACAACTACTGTCGCTTTCCAATCCATTTGCGTTTCACCGCTATCAAGCGTGCTCAGATGCATATGGCCTGTCATGTCAACTGCGCTGCCAGGCGCTTTACCGCGTCCTTTGATAAGCATATGCTCTGGCTCTTGTAACTCATCCCGGGTAACATCCATTGTGAATTTAGCCTTTACTGCTCCAACACCTACAGCAATCACTGCTTTCCAGTGTTCCTCCTCCAGCACTTCTAAACTCTGAAAACCAGGTGCGCATGAAGCCACATTATTCACATCCATCAAAAACGCCCACACCTTTTCAATGGGCGCGGCAATCGTCTGGGTACCAGAAAACTCCATATGTTACTCACCTTTCGTTCTGCACGAGATACTCTTGCGGATTACGTTCAAATAACCGCTTGCAGGCTGGACAACAGAAATAATAGTCCTGTCCATCGAGCGTACTCCGGTGACGGGCTGTGGCTATTTCTACTATCATACCACACACAGGATCAATAACTGTCTCAGGCTCACGATCAATCGGTGTTTGGCTACGTTCAAGACGATCTTCAGCAGCAAAACGAGTCGGTTCTTGATTGACTAGCGGACCCCGACGACGCACCTGCACCAATTCGGCCAGTATACTAGCCGCTATCTCTTGGGGTGTGATAGCTCCAATATCAAGCCCGGTAGGCACCCTCAAAAGTTCAATCTGTTGTTCCGCTAATCCGGAGGCACGCAAGTATTCCCTGCAAGCTTCAGCGCGTCTACGACTACCTACCATACCTACATAGGCAGCAGGACTGCGTAACGCCTGTTCCAACGCATCTTCATCATACTGTCCATGCGTGGCAACGATTACAGCTGTCCGCTCATCGATATGGATATTGCTTAAATCGGCAGTATCAATCTGAGTCACTGCAAAGTCGAGCACTCGGGCAAGTTGGTTGAGCGCTGCAAGCACAGGTGAATCGCCTATTAGCAGCAGTTGTGGTTGAGGCAGATGTGGCTCCATATAGATATCTAATATACCCCCACTGGTGCAACTCATTGGAAAAACTCGCACTCCAGTGCGCATGATCCCTACCTCTGGAGCACCCAGGCGTAGCAGGTAGGCATCATCTCCTTCATGCAATATACGTAAAGCTTCACGCAGCACAACTGGTTGAGCGCAACTACCACCAATCCAACCCGTTATCGTCCCATCAGCCTGAATTAGTGCCTGTGCGCCTGGCTTCGCCGAAGTAGGCCGTTCACACCACACTACCGTCGCCAGAACAAAAGGCTCACCCGCCTGCGTCAGCCTGTATGCAAGTTCAAGTATCGTGTTAGACATGGTATTTTTCCCGGAAAAGGTTTATTTCATAGGGATATCCTGGCATCACTTATGGATGCCAGGTCTTACTATTGACGTTTACCACTAATCCGAAGTCAAGCCTTTCTCCTTGAGGATACTCCATACCTTCCATGGTGTGATTGGGATATCGATATGTCGCACACCTACATGAGAGAGTGCGTCAACAACGGCATTGACAATCGCCTGGGGAGCGCCGACAGTGGGCGACTCGCCAACTCCTTTGGCCCCAATCGGGTGGTGAGGTGAGGGCGTAGTCGTTTTATCGGTCTCCCAGCTTGGCGTTTCCATCGCGGTGGGAATCAAGTAATCCTGGAAGTTGCTGCCATGCACATTGCCATCCTCATCGTATGACAACTCCTCATACAGCGCTGGAGCAAGTCCCTGCGTCAAGCCACCATGAATCTGCCCCTCAACAACCATCGGATTGATGATAGTGCCACAGTCATCCACCGCCATGAAGCGGCGTATGTGTACCTCCCCTGTCCCCCGGTCGATATCAACAACACAGATATAGCTACCGAACGGGTATGTCAGATTAGGAGGATCATAGTAGTCGACCGCCTCCAAACCTGGCTCCAGGTATGGTGGGCAGTTCGTGTAGGCCGCAAACGCCAGTTCCTGAATGGTCTTGCCCTTGCCCGGCGTTCCTTTCACATAGAATCGTCCAGGCTCCCATTCAAGATCCTCCTCGCCCACCTCTAGCAGGTAGGCTGCTATCTTTTTAGCCTTATCACGCACTTTTCTTGCAGCTAAAGCAGTTGCAGCGCCAGCCACCGGGGTGCTACGACTGGCGTATGTACCCAGTCCATAAGGAGCAGTATCTGTATCTCCATGCTCGACATCGACATCGTCTGGAGACATACCCAATTCGGCAGCGATAATCTGCGCAAAGGTCGTTTCATGTCCTTGCCCCTGCGTTTGTACACCAATGCGTGCCAGGACTTTTCCGGTAGGATGCACACGAATCTCGCAGCTATCAAACATCTGAAGGCCAGCGATATCGAAGTGCTTTCCAGGACCAGCGCCAACAATCTCAGTGAAGCTTGAGATGCCGATGCCCATCAGCTCTCCACGCGCCCGCTTCTCAGCCTGCTCGCGACGTAAGCCCTCGTAGTCCACATTCTTCATCGCCAGTTGCAGGGCAGCTTCGTAGTTGCCACTATCGTATGTCCAGTTCAGAGCAGATCGATAGGGGAAAGCTTCTGGCTTGATGAAGTTTTGCAGGCGCAACTGAGCCGGATCTTTACCTACCTTACGCGCCAGGGTATCCATTGCGCGTTCGATCAGATAGGACGCTTCGGTCACGCGGAACGAACATCGATACGCGATGCCCCCAGGAGCCTTATTAGTATGCACCGCATCTACCTCTACAAAAGCGTTCTTAAAGTCATACGAGCCTGTGCAGATGTGGAAAAGGCCCGCCGGAAACTTGGTTGGCTGTGCTGCCGCATCAAATGCACCATGATCAGCCAGCGTGTATACCCTCAGAGCTTTGACTGTTCCATCTTTATCGGCGGCAATCTCCGCCTTGATGTGATAATCACGCGCAAAGCCAGTGCTGGTCAGGTTCTCAGTGCGGTCCTCAATCCACTTGACAGGCTTACCTGTTGTGATTGATGCCACTACAGCGCATACGTAGCCAGGATAGATCGGCACTTTGTTACCAAATCCGCCCCCGATATCCGGTGAAATGATTCGGATACGGTGTTCTGGCAGCCCGGCAACGATCGCTAAGAGCGTGCGAACCGCGTGGGGTGCCTGCGAAGTCATCCAGACGGTGAGTTTCCCAGTCGCTTTATGGAAGTCTGCTACACAGCCGCAGGTCTCAATAGGCGCAGGATGAATGCGCGGGATATACATCTCTTGCATGACAACCACACCATCCGCTGCGGCCTCATCAAAAGTAGCATCTGTTGCAGAACGGTCGCCTGTCTCCCAGTGATAGATTTGGTTTGTCGGCTGCTTATCTTTCTTATCAGGGCGCAGCAATGGCGCATCAGGTTCAAGCGCCTTTTTCGCATCGACTAGCACTGGCAGAGGCTCATAATCCACCTCGACAGCGGCCACACCGTCGGCAGCAGCGTAGCGGCTGGTGGCAACGACAAAGGCCACTTCCTGCATCTGATAATGCACGCGGTCCAACGCCAGCACCGCCTCAGTATCAGCGGAGAGCGTTGGCATCCAGGCAAGCCCGGCTGCGTCCAGGTCTTTGCCCGTAATTACTGCTAAGACGCCGGGAACCTTCATTGCCTCGCTGATGTCAATGCTCTTGATGAGCGCATGCGCATAAGGGCTACGCACAATATCGCCATAGAGCATTCCAGGCAGTTGCACATCGTCTACGTAGTTGCCCTGGCCGCGAATGAACCGGGCGTCCTCTTTGCGCTTGTATGCTTCTCCGAGACCGTGAGCATGAACTTCAGTCGCCATTATTCGCCTCCTTCACCGGCGCCTACCGGAACTTCTTCACTCGCCTGCATTTTCTCAGCAGCGTACTGGACAGCCTTGACGATATTCACATAGCCGGTGCAGCGGCACAGGTTTCCTGAGATGCCCACGCGGATCTCGTGTTCCGTAGGATTAGGATTGCGCTGTAATAGAGCCAGGCTGGTCATCATCATCCCTGGAGTGCAATATCCACATTGCAAAGCGTGCTCCTCATGAAATCCCTCCTGTAATGGATGCAATTTACCGTCCTGTTCCAGGCCCTCAACAGTCATGATCTGCCGTCCATCCGCCTGCACCGCAAACATGGTACAGGATTTGGTGGCTTTGCCATCTACGAGAATAGTGCATGCTCCACAGCTCGTTGTATCGCAGCCTATGTGTGTTCCAGTCAAACGCAGCGTATCACGTATCCAGTGTACGAGTAGTGTGCGTGATTCGACATCTCCCTCGTAGGGCGTCCCATTAATGGTGACGGAAATATGATGGGTGCTCATGCTATTCTCCTCCAGTAGCGCGGGCGAGCGCTTTTCGCAATGCACGAACAGTGAGCGTGCGCACCATATCGCGCTTATATTCGGCAGGGCCGCGTGTATCGCTTATGGGCTGTGCTGTGGCAGCAGCAAGATCGGCAGCCTGGTGAATACTTGCTTCGTTCAGAGGCTTACCAAGCAACGATTGTTCTGCATTCCGTGCCTTGATTGGAACTTGCCCAACGTGGGTCAGACCAATACCCGCATAGCTTACATTGCCATTGTTATCCAGTGTTATATATGCTGCAACACCAGCAATAGCATAATCTCCCACCTTTCGCTCCAACTTGAAATATGCCCCACCACTTCCCTGGGCAGGAGCCGGAACGCGAATCTCCGTGAGCAACTCATTGGCATGTAGCGCTGTCTCAAAGGGTATATCAGTGAAGAACTCTTCAATGGGCAAAACTCGCTCACCCGAAGGACCGACAGCTACGACACGCGCCCCCAGGGCCAGCATGGTTGCAGGGTGATCGTTGGCAGGGTCTGCGTGAGCGATATTGCCGCCAACTGTAGCCCAGTTGCGCACCACCGGGTCAGCTACCACGCTCGAGGTATCAAATAAGATGGGATAGCGTTCGCGGATCAGACTAGAGCTATCCAATTCCGACTCGCGTGTGAGAGCGCCAATGTGCAATGTGCCATCCGTCTCTCGAAGGTATTCAAGACCATCGATGCGATTGATATCAATCAATATCGTCGGCCTTGCGAGACGAAAGCGTAAAAGAGGAATGAGGCTCTGGCCTCCTGCCAGAATTTTGGCGTCTTCGCCGTGTTGATCTAGCAGAGCAACGGCTTCGTTTATTCCATGCGCCGCCAGATAATCGAAAGAACCAGGAATCAAAGTGTCACCTCCAAACATAGTCCTACATGCGCAACTTCCTGCGCTTCAATGGAAACAAACTCCAGGTCAAAAGGGAGGCTATGCGTCAGTTTTTGCAGTACCTGACGTACACAGTGTAGCACGAAATTTTAACAGTTGTTACCTACGAAATGAGGTTTATAGAACACACAAAAGGAGGGTTCTCTGACGAGGTTACAACATTGTTGGATGAATTCCGGTGAATAACGTAAAGTCCTGGCTGGTCCGTGTTGTCAGAGCCACCCTTGCTTGACGGCAACCATCACCGCCTCAGTGCGATTCTTCACACCCAGACGATGCAAAATCTCCTGCACATATCCCTTCACCGTATTCTCGCTCAAATAAAGCTGGGTAGCAATCTCGCGACTTGATAGCCCCTGGGCAACCAGGCGCAATATGACAATTTGCTGTGGACTTAAAAGTTCTGGAGAAGGTTCCTGCCTCACTTGTGGCGCTCGGCGGAGCTGGGCAAACACTGCAACGGCAGCTTTTGGGTCAATAGCAGCCTCGCCTCGAGCAACAGCTCGAATCGAACGTTTGAGATCGAAACGTTCGATGTCCTTAACAATGAAACCACGCGCACCCGCCTGAATACATTGTGCGACCAGAGTTTCATCGGTAAACGTTGTTAAAATAATCACAGCCGTTTCTGGATAACGTTCTGTGACGGTACGACAAACATCAATACCGCTCGCTCCGGGCAATCGTATGTCAAGCAAGATCACATCGGGGTGCAAGCGCTCAAGCAATTCAAATGCTTGCTCAGCGTTTGCTGCGTCACCCACAATCTCAAAGTCAGGCTCTGCCGTAAGCATTGCTTTAAGCCCCTCACGCACCATTTCGTGATCATCGATGATTAGTAAGCGGATCATAACGGAATCACCGCCTTGACAATCAGGCCCCCTTCTTCACCATTCATGAGTAAAAACTGACCTCCAAGGTCTTCAACACGTTGATGCATTCCTCTGAGACCAAGATGCATCGTATTACTTCGATATGATTGAAGCACCTGAGATGAAAGGCCTACTCCATTATCCTGTACCACTAGAACAGCTTGCTCACTATTTACCTGGATGGTCACAATTACTATGGTAGACTGGGCATGACGACGTGCGTTCGATAGGGATTCCTGGGCAATCGTGAAAAGTGTACTCTCAATATGCGACGGTAGGGGTACAGCCCATTCTGTGACAACAAGATCAGCTTCAATAGATGAAGTTTCACGCAAGTTTTGAATCAAAGTATACAGCATGGTCACCAACCCACCCTCATGAGATTCTGCCGAAGAAAGGGCGAATATCGCATCACGCACCTGCGCTGTGCCCAACGAAGCCAGTTGTTTAATAGAGTTTAACGGACGAACCAACGGGGTATGAGGTGGCAAATGGTGCATAATCCAGTCAGCTTTCAGACCAATCGTAAAGAGTGTTTGTTGCACACGATCATGGAGTTCCTGCGCGATACGACTGCGTTCCTCTGTTAGCATCTGGCGCTTCTGCGCTTCAGTTAACTCGTGATGCAGCGTCTGTAAATCGGTCGCAATCTTGCTCAACTCCAGGTTTTGTCGTTCCAGTTCAGCAGTGCGTTCGCGCACTTCCCACTCCAATTTTGCAGCGTGTTCCTCCATAGCTCGTCGCTCACGTGCCACGAGTTGTGCATTGTGGATAGCGACGGCAGCCTGTGCGCTCAAGGCCTCGATCAACTCAACGTGACGAGCGCTAAACCGCGAGGAACGTGTATCTCCTATCAGAAACGCGCCCAAAATCGATCCTTCGCGCGTTCGTAGTTGCACTCCAAGAAAGCTACGCACAGGGATATGTCCACGAGGCACACCCACATACCGGGGGTCTTCATGCACATCATCGACAACAATTGATACTCCATCCCAAAATACTGGTCGCAGTACCCCAATCCCCTCTACAGGCCCAAGATGGCGAAAGTGCTTCTCGATCGCGGGCGTCGCGCCAGCAATTGCAGCGAGATTGAATATTTCCTGATTGACATGCTGATTACCATTCTCACCTGCAACCTCCGGTATGAGGAAAAAAGCGGCATATTGAGCAGCCGTTACTTTGCGGGCAGCATCAGTAATCATCTGCAATAGGCGCTGCAGATCAAATTCGGAGGTAAGCGCAATCGCTATGCGGTTCAGTTGTGCCAGTTCTTCCGCCCGCTCTTGCAGGTTTGCTATAAGTTGCGCGCGACTCTCATCGATAGTTTGGGTCATATGGCCTCCCTCAAAGGAAAAGACAATAAGTAAGATAGTAGAGAATGAGGGATAAAAGTAGTATATCACAATCAACGAAGCATTATTCTGGGAGTCAAATAATGCATAGTGGAGGTAGTTCAGGAGACGATGCAGCCAATACATGCATTACTTGACTCAATTAACTCTACAAAATACTGCTTTCAAATACGCCGTTTCAGGCATTGCTAAATTAATAGGATGATCGACTCCATGCGTATATGTCTCAAGCAACTGTACTGTGCGTTGTAAGCGCTGCGCACTTTGTGACAATGCACTGAGCAGGTCATCCATACCAATGACTCCAGAGCAAGAGCAGGTTAGCAGGATGCCGCCTGATCGTAACACCTGCATACCAAGCAAATTCAGTCTACGATACGCTTTAAGAGCCTGCGCTCGCGCGCTCTGTGTCTTGGCAAAGGCAGGAGGATCCAGCACAACTACGTCAAACTGCTCTCCAGCGCTTTGTGCCTGCTCCAGGTAATCAAATACATTGGCTATAAGAAATTGATGCTGATTGGGATCGAGGCCATTCAAAACAAAATGTTCACGCGACGTTTCAACGGCTGACGCTGAGATATCAACGCTGGTAACATGTGTTTTGTCACTCGTCAATGCGGCATATACTGAGAAACCTCCAGTATAACTAAAGCAATTCAGAACTCGTTTAGCACGCACATATTTGCGAAGCGCCTCGCGCTTATCACGCTGATCGAGAAAAAAGCCCGTTTTCTGCCCCTGCCAGGGATCAATTAAGAACAACACATTATTTTCGCGCGTAGTCACCTGCATAGGAACTCCACCAGTCACTACCTGTGGTTCCTCTAGCTCCAAACCCTCACGACGACGTGATTGGCTATCGTTGCGCAGCAATAATCCTCGTGTTCCGGTTTCATCAATCAGAGCATCCATAAGCAGTTGACGAAGGCGTTCCATGCCAGCCGTGTGAATCTGCGCGACAAGCATTTCGGCAAAGCGATCCACGATCAAACCGGGTAAACCATCTCCTTCAGCATTAATCAGCCTGTATGTGTTGGTCTTGTTCGGATCAAACACCTTCCGCAACTCCAACGCACTACGAATCCGCCTGCGTAGAAATTCCTCGTCAATGACTTCATCGATATCATGCGTCAGTATGCGGATTGCAATATCAGTTCGGGGATTGTAGTAACCACGCGCCACAAACTTCCCGGTAGACGACTTTACATCGACCAGACCGCCAGACTCAATCCAGTGTGGTGGCTGCTGTAAAGCTCCTGAGAAAATCCATAAGTGGCCACTCAGGAGACTCTCTTCCTTGCGTGGTCTCAAACTTGCTGTAGGGTAAGCTACGGATGCGGACACGATAGGCTCTTTCTACAATAGTCAATTTTTCGTTATTATCGCATATTCAACAACCTATCGTATCGTCAGCGTTACAGGGATAGATACAGGGCTGTTCTGGAGAAGGTCTCCATTTCGATCAGAAGCAGAAATTACAATCCGACCAGCATAAACCCCAGGAAATAAGGGCCTGGATCTTACTTTCACAGTAACAGCACTACCTTGCTTATCAACAGTCCCGGACGTAGCAGAGAGGTTGAGCCATGACTGAGAACCGGTATTCACAGTCGCAGTCCACAAGATTGATTGTGGACAACTCCCCGATATTGCTAACAAGATTTCTTGACCAGGTGGTTTTGGCTGTGAGAATTTAGCTGCAAATGAGAGGCTCGCAGGAGTCACCTGAAACGAACACCCCGGCAAAACGGTCAGTATCACAGGGATTGTTTGTGGGCTGCCCTGCGCCTGATTACCAGAGTTATCAACTGCGGTCACAGTTATCTGTGTACTATAATTCCCAGCGGACAGACCAGCACTACTGGCACTCACACCTACCTGCGTACTCTGAGCAGAGTCAATAGTCCCTGTTATAGGATTGACACTCAACCAGGGTGCGGCAAATGAGTCGATATTGGCTTGCCAGTTGAGACTGCCTTGTCCCGTGTTGCTTAAAACAAGCTGCTGAACCGCAAGATTTCCCTGCCCTTGAGTCACCGTAAATTGAAAACTTTGAGGTGATATTGCTAAAACAGTGTCAGAAAAAGACGTTCCAGGTGAGCCTGTTGGCTGTTCCACGGCTGTAGAAGTAGATGAGGACCTGACTATCAACTGTACTATCACAGTTTGTGAACGCTGTTGTGCCACGAAAAGAAGAGAGCCGGAATATATGCCAGGCTGAAGCCCTCCTGCGCTTATCTGTACAGTTACGATAGAGTTAACCTTCGCTTGTAACTCACCTTTTTCAGGTGTAATACTTAACCAACTTGACGAAGAAAAACTCTGCCAGTTGACGGTGCCTGTACAGCCAGGAGTAATGCTCAAGCTCAGAAGCTGATTACCTGTTGTACTTTGACCAGAAATAGATGTGAAAGACATATTTCCCAGGTTTGTTGCTATGCCACAACGCGGCTGTACCGTTAAAGAGATAGCCACAGTTTGAGGAGCATTGAGAGTACCCAATCCAGAGGTAAATGTAAGCAACGCGCTATAAACACTCGGCAGTAAGTTGTTACTATGTATATGTATTTGTATCCCTACGTTCTTACCGGAGAAGACTGTTCCAGAAGTCATACTTGCATTCAGCCAGGTTACATCGTACTGTGAGGAAAAGTTCTGATTGAAGCTATCCTGTATGGCACTCACATTAAGAGACCAGGTCAAGGGTTGTGAACCGGGATTACTGATCGTCAACATTTGTGAGGCCGGGTCTGTTCCACCATCGGTAGCGACGAATGAAAGCAATGGAGGTGTCACTAGCATTATCGAAGAAACAGCTTTAACAGACGCTGGTAGAGACAGAACTGTCATCTTAACCTGCACAGAAAGAGGAGATGCAGCATTGGATACAATAGTGATAGTGCCCTCGTATTTTCCCGCATTAAGATTGGCACGGGTAACAGCAACAATGATGTTTTGACCATCTCGAAAGATACCTTGTTGAGGAGATGTCATCAACCAGGGTTGATTGCTGACAGCGCTCCATGAGATCCAACCCCCACCGCTATTTCGCAGAACTAACGACTGAAGCGTATTTGCTCCTTGTTCATTACTCCCCATATCTAGCTGGCCTTTGAGCGCAGTTCTCACACCAGATCGGCTAACAAGAAGGTGCGGAGGACGTAAAGGGAGATCATTCAATACCTGGAGTACAGTGCTTGCAGTAAAGTGCGTATTGATATCTTCAGCTTGAATCAGACGAGAGCCAGGTCCCCAACTATCATCAACAAAAATCTGCACATTTCCGTCACCAGTTGCTCCCAGCTTGATAAAAGGAGCGTTTGTGCCCGTCCGTACACTTTCTTGCACATCATGAGTCAGACGAATCTTTGCAGATGGGGAGAAATCTTTCATGTGTAGCTGCACGATCTGGTTAAGATGTGCAATTCCAGGTGTGACGGACAAAGCAGGTAAGGCTTTTGATACATTCGTATGAGTAGATTGACGAGCCGTATTGAGGAAAATGAGAACGCTGCTTGCAATCAATGCGACAACCACAACAATAATAAGGAGGAAGAGTGCAATGCGTAAACGTAAATGTTCTGGCACCTTGAGCGCTATCTGAGTACGGCTTCCTTGTTGATGTGGAAAAGCATTAGAGGCTGGCCTTAGTAGTACCTCTCCCTGATCGATTGCTCGTCGATAGTCCTCTTGCTCAATAATCAGAGAAGCTGTGCTGTTTGGCAAGCGCCGGGATAACAGGGGATCAGATTGATAGAGTAAAGCATCGCTCTCTCCTGCATCTTCTAATTCTAAATTATTCGCAACCTTTATATTTTCTAAAGCATCGTCCTTTATTAAGACTGTTTTCTTTCTTTTGCTAATTGGCACCGTTGGGATTGGTGGCGGGAACGCATACTCATCTAACGGAGCAAGAGCTAAAGGAACAATGGTATCATTTTGCGGGGAGATAATTATACTTTGATCACTTGCTTGCTTTGAATATCGCACGGTTGCAAGGGCATTTTCTTTAGTTTGTGCTGTTAATACAGGCTGGGATATTACCTTGCTAATTTGAAGTCGTTTTTGCAAGTGTATACGGCAGTTTTCACAAAATTCTGTATCGTCTCTGCATGGTTGTTGACATCGTAAACACTGATTCACCAGTACGCCCTACTCTTTCTGATTCAAGCATGCATTATATGCACTTATTCCAAATTGTATATATTCATAGGCTTGTACTATATTAGATGACGATTTAACCGTCCGGCTAATGCTGTCTATGACCATTGGGCTATTGGCACAAGAGTGAGAACGGGACTTCTCAAACGTTGGGGGTTGTGCTACTATTCTAAAGAAGCTACAATAAGGAGTAGAAGCCAGGAATGAATAGGCCTGATAAGTCTCAGCCCCAATCAGCCATTGAGTCAAATGATCAAGTGGATGAAGCGTTGCTCACCAAACCACAAACAGACTACACTACAAAAGCAGCATCCTCATCCATTTCTCTTCACCAGATTCATGGCTTCGACTGGACAGCGCTTGGAGTTGTTATCCTCATCTCGGCATTTTTCGCTATCACTGCTCGTCTCAATGCGCAACCAGCCACTTCATTTGTCCCCGCAGCAGTACTCAGTGCCACAGGCTGTGGTTTGCTTGTCACCGCGATCCGAATGTTACGGACATCGATAGGCGTTGGCTTCTTAGAAGCTGCCCTGAGTGGATTTGTCATAGCGCTTTTTCAATGCATAGTAGCCATTACCTACCCCGGCGTATTTGATTCCCTCAGCCTTGGTCAGATAGTGCGGGATGATTTTCTGATCACCTGGAGCCTCGTTGCAAGTTTCTCCATTGTCTTTTGCATAGCAGGCGCAGCCCTTGGACACCTCGCTTTCGCTCCTCTTCGGCCTTTGCCAATCAAGTCATCAACAACGGTCAAGATTGAAGGAAAGGACAATGAAGAAACACTAGAAATCCAACCAATAAGTGATATTGGTGATGAGGAAGAGTCACTAAATGCTGTTGCAAGAAGCGCGGACGAGGAACATACTGTCGAACAAGAAGACCAGGATACCCCAATTGAAGATAACCTCCAAACATCTTCTCTTCAACAACCACAGCGTTCAGTTTTGAGTTATCTCTTAACAATTCTTCTACTAGGTCTGGCGCCTACGGTAGTCGCCTATGTATTTTCAGCCGCTTATGATTTTACACTTAGCTTCAATCAATTTATCCCTGGTCCTTATCCCACCCTACGTATGCTCAGCGCACTGTTACCCTGGCAAGTACCATTACCTATCGACCTGAGTAGTAATATTAGCACCATTATCATCTTCAGCTTGTTATGGCGAATTCCTCTTTTCCTCGGCAATCCTACGCCATTCGACCTTCAGGCCCTGGAACCCTATATCTTTAACGGCGCAGCCCTGGGACTGCTACTTCTCACCATGTACCGGCAGAAGTCAAGTACAGCCAATCAATCTACTCCACTGGGATGGATGGCTTATCTCTCACTGGAAGTGATGCTTGGGCTTGTCCTCGTACTGCCTGCGAATCTATGGGTACTCCGTGGGCTGGAAGGAATGCTACAATTTCATGAGATCATTATTCCAATACGCACCCTCTCCATCCTGAATCCTCTTACTTTTTCACTTAATCTCATCACCGGACCGCTGGTATGTATTGGTACAGCTCTCTTGCTCAGAAGGGTTCTAAATACATGGTTAACATAGGAAAAAGGGCCACTAACGATATATGTTCGATATTCATACGTTCTACAGACGAAGGCAATGTTCATTTGCCATCAACTGTATCATGTGTAATGATATATACCTTAGCGCAGGTAAATCTAACATTCTATGCCGTTAGTAACCTTTAGTATCTGGTCGTTGCGGGTATATACACACGAATCGTAGCAGAATATTTATTGTGAGCAAAGTTAATGAATCGTTGTCGTAAATGTAATACCGAGCTTACTGAGCAAGCTCGCTTTTGTAACATTTGTGGCTCTCCCCGGACTCCAGCAAGTCCTCAGGTGGAAGTATCAACATCCACCAAACAAGAAACACCTGATCAGACGCATCGCTGTCACAAGTGTAAGGTTGAACTTTCAGTAGAAGCAAGCTTTTGTAATGTTTGCGGCACTGCTCAACGTTCTAAAGCTTCCTCAACGGCAGTTACTCCATCTGAAAAGCAAGTCATACTTGCACCAGCAGATGCGGATAACAAAACCTTATCAGACACATTGCAGCAACAGAAAACACTCATCCCTACGAGAAGCATACATCCTGGTATCAAGAAACCATCATCACACAAAGTTGGCGACAATTCTATTCATCCTAAAACTATCACACGCTCACCAGTCGTTCCATCACGACCAACCAATAATGGGGTAAAATCACCAGCAGCCCTTCCACAACGTAACACATTACAATCTGCGCTTTCTCCTGAACTTGCTACATCAGCAACATCACTCAACACGTCTAGCCCTGCAAATGCTCCAACAACAGCCGAAACTACAAAGCAACCTGATGCATCCAGGCCTGTAAACTCATCAACTGCTTCGAGTTCAGCGAAGGCCGAAGGCATCTCTAACACTCCTACTCAGCCTCTTGAAGAGCCTTACGCGCCTGCTCGAACACCTGGTCTCATCCGCCCCATTACACCAAAACCACCTGTGCATTCCGTTATCCCTTCGAGGCCCGACACTCAGGGGACGACAACAGCAACTCCCAGTTACTTGTTATCCCTGCCACCAGCGAAGGTATCCCCACCTGCAAAACCACAAACTCAACAGCGTTCGAGTTCCTCACACACCCTCTCAGGCACCAGCAGTCAGGACAATAAGCAGAATGCAGTTCCAACCTCTCCTCAGATTTCTCTCCCAAAAAAGGTAAGTATAGATCTAGTGCAGAGGGATCGACAGAAGCAAACAGCGCCGAATCAAATGACTCCGGTAGTGCCGTTATCAAGGCAAATGTCATCCGAGCACGATCTCGATGAGCTACCAACAAACCACCTATCAACTGAGCATATCAACGGCCAAAACAGCCTGACTGATACGCCAACTATGAATTTGCTCAGTTCTGAAAGTTTTGTCGCTACCAGCAAAGCTGCCGAACACTGGCGCAAGAGTTGGCGCGATCGACAATATGTCGAAGCAGGGCCAGCCGAAATGGTTTCAAGGGGTCAGGCATCGGTACCGATGCCACTTATGGCAAAGCAACAAAGCTTTGCACGTATGCGTGCTCTTGCCAGTAACAATAAACAGCAGCAAAAGAAACGCACCTTAAACTTTGGCACCTGGATCACGCTTTTTTTCATGATCTGTTTAATCGCAGGGCTGGCCGCCTACATTATTTGGAGCTATCTGCCTGATTCTCCTTTTGGAATAACACATACTATGCCACCAGTAAATGCTACACAACCTACTTTAACTGTGCAGGGAACAACATCACAGACTGTCATTCTGGGCCATACAATCCAGCTTCATGGAGTACATTTTGGCGCTTATCATACTATCACCTTTCTACTTGACACGGCTTCACCTATTGCCGATGTCAGCGGCAAAAAAATCGCAAGCGAGACCAATAGCCAGGGAACCTTTGACACCACACTTACTATCGATAATCATTGGACGACAGGCTCACATTCGATTGAAGCCGTCGATAATAGCAGCAATCTGAATGCTTTCATGGCTCTACAAGTTATTCCCGCGGGGACTCCCATAACAAGGAGCACAGAACTCTCCGTGACAATGGATAATAAGGCTGTTCAAATGCTTACCTTCAAGGCAGTCATCGGTCAGACGAATCATGGATCACAGCGTATCACTATCACAAATAAAAGTAGGGCACCGTTGAATTGGTCCGCCGCAGCATCAGCCAGCCATAATCTGAGCTGGTTGACCATCAATGACAACAACACCTTTGGTCATTTGGACATCTCCCAGCCACATGACATTCTTATCAGTGTGAACATAGTTGGCTTAAAAAGCACTCCCAAAAAGCCTTACACAGGACAGATCGTCTTTACCGTCAACAATAATCAACTGTTGACAGTTCCTGTACAATTATGGATATCAGATGCAACACCCGAAATGGTATTTAGTCCTAATCCAATCATTGCCCAAATGGGACCAGGAAATACCTGCAAATCCGGTGTGACTTTGACTCTTATCAATTTAGGTACCGTAGCGATTAGCTGGTCAGTAAACCCTGATGATAACATCAAAGGCAATATCAAGTTTGTCAGCAATGGGCAGATTTTGGAGTCAGGTACTTTATTGCCATCCGATCAACCAGGCGATTCTGTGGTCTTAAACTTGCAATGCAATGCTATTCAGGGTGGGCGGCAGTATCATGTCTCAGTGTATGCTAATCAGATGTCCTGGTCGGAGTACGTTATTGTTCAGTGACAATTGTGATGGTATACGTCCTTGAGGCATCATCTTTTGCTTATCTCTGCAAGGAGGATTTCGTAACTCATGAATAATCCAACGTTGCTTACACTCTTTAGCGCTGTTTTTATCCTCCTCGGAAGTTACAACATATTCAACGGCCTCAAACGCATGCGGGAAGCACGCTCACGCGGTATATCTCTCACCTGGTACAAACAAATTAATATTCTGACTGGTGTCGAGTATATTCTCCTCGCATTGGTATTTATCATGAGCACCACTGTCAGAAATAAAATGATACCCTCTGCTTTAAGTGGAATAGTTGTTCCGCTTTACTTGGTTCTGTTGCTTGCAGCCGCCATTCTGGCGGGTCTTGTCATTCGCCAGGGAATCATAAATGCTCGCGCTATTCGCGCCCAGTCCCGTTCCTCCTCGTCAACCACTAAAAGCAACGGTACAAGTGCAATTGTTGAACAAGTAGGCGATGAGGAGGATCACCAGCAGCTAGCTGCTAACCTGGAACGCCGCCGCGAACGTCGCCGCAATGCGGCTGCTGCCCGCCGCCGTCGCGCAGGGAAAGCCTAGAACTCTACCTCAACATCTTCGTGTGCCTGTTCAATTGACTCGAGTCCACTCATGAAGGTTTCTTGCTCTCATCTGTTGCCAGGCAGCCTGCACGCACTGTTTCAGCAACAGTATATTCGTCAATGGACCAACCCCTCCAGGGGTTGGTGTAATTGCTCCAGCCACTTCGCTCACGGATATGAAATCAACATCGCCGACTATACCACCTCCTGGTAACTCATTGAAACCAACATCGATTACTACGGCACCTGGTTGCACCATATCAGCAGTTATCATATTAGCATGACCTGCTGCCGCCACCAGAACATCAGCCTGGCAAGTAAAAACTGCTAAATCGATTGTGCGTGAATGACATACAGTCACTGTAGCGTTTTTTTGCAATAGCATCATCGCTAGCGGTTTACCCACAACATTACTTCGTGAAATGATGATGGCTCTCTTACCCTCAAGTAGGGTTCTCGTGCGCTCAAGAATCTCCATCACAGCAGCGGCAGTCGCGGGTAAGAAACTCGGCAAGCCCAGGAAGAGATTACCCGCGCTGCGCGAACTGATCCCATCGATATCCTTACTCGGGCTGATTGTATCTGCCACCATCTTTTGTGATAAATGCCCTGGCAGGGGCATTTGCACAATGATACCCTGTACTGTTTCATCACGATTCAATCTCTGTAAGATCGCTTGCAGTTCATCAGGTGAGATACGTGTAGGCAATTGGTCAAGTCTTGCATGGAGACCGATTTCCTCGGCAACCCTCAGTATCGCTTTACTGTACATCCCTGATGCGGTATCACCACCTACACGCACAATTACCAGGCCCGGCGGCATGCCCTGCTCTCGCACATATCTTTCGATGTCCGCCCGCAATTCAGCTTTGATTTCCACTCCCATTGCACGCCCATCCAGAATTGCTGCCGTCACGTCCTACCCTCTACTATTCTAGTAACCATGTGAACGCCTTCTGCAATAACGGTTAACGCGCTGCTCAGACGCTCTCCCAATTTAGCTACTAGCTCAGCATTCTTCACTGCTCGCAGATTGATGCGGACCATCAAAGCCGCACCTTCTCCTGCACCAGAAGCAAGTATCGCTCCAGTCACGACATCACTCAGCACAGTAGCATTGCCAATCTCGGCAATCCTCTTACAACAAAACACCAATTCAGCAGCGCGTTCCACTACTTCAAGTGGCACTAATGCCGCTTCAACAAGCTGTTTCTGAATTGCTGCTGTACGAGCAGCACGCTCTTCGCTCGTCTCACGTGGCAACTTATAGTATGCCGAGAGTCGTTCATAAGCCTCGATATCCTCCTGCATAAGTTGCTGAAATCTCAGGCGCAGATGCTCGGTCTGTTTCAGCAGTTCTTCAATTTCCCGCTGGACGCCCGCATACGCATCTTTACCAATCGTAAGCCGGCAAACCATACTGGCAAGAGCTGCCCCCATCGCGCCACTCAGCGCAGCCGTCGAACCACCCCCTGGTGCCGGCTGCGCTGAAGCCAGATCATCCAGGTAACGGTGTAGTTTCTCTTCTATATATATCTTCATTTATCTTCCATTGTAGGACACCATTGATCGTATCCTCTCCCTTTTCTTGCCAACGTCATTCTAGCACCTGAGTAAACAATCCGTCGAGTTTACCTGTTGAAACGCGAATTGGCTGCTTTCTCTAATTTGAAATAGTCGCTTCTTGGGAACTTATACTTCTCACATATGTACATTCACTATAAAGGGGACACAGAGCGCATCTAGGGCGTTGTGCAAGGCAAATTTGCCGTCCATGCTGGATAAGATTGACATGCAGTGGATATACCCATTCAGGCGGTGTAATTTTTGCGAAGACGGTGTGAGCTTGATCTACAGTTACTTTTGTCCCTATCAGCCCTAAACGACGAGACGTCCTGTACACATGTGCATCAATTGGCATCACAGGACGACCAAGGTTGAACAGGAGCACACAGGCCGCCGTTTTAGGCCCAACTCCAGGCATACTCCTCAGATAGTGCCAGGCATCTTCTGACGTACGTCTTGACAACTCGTCGAAGAGATAATCTGAGAGCGATTGTATCCCTCCCTTTTCATGCTGCTGTTCGGTCAACGTAAGCAAAACATCCTGAATGCGTCGAGCCTTGATATTAGCGAGTCCACCGGAGCGTATAGTCTCTGCTACCAGGTGAGTAGGTGCATCGCGCACTTCTTCCCAGGTCGGAAATGTTGAGACCAGTTGTTGATATGCACGGTCAGAGTTGATATCGGATGTATGTTGCGAAAGAATGGTGCCTACTAAACCTCCAAGCGGATCATAATCGGGTTCATTTTTTGGCACTCCATAGGCGACAATGAGCAATTCGTAGACTCGCGCCAGGTGTGCAGTTGGTGTAATCAGTTCAGTCATTCTCTATTCCTACAAGTAATAGTGCTACCTGAAGCTATTTTACCTTAGATGCTGAACAGGGGCAACACCTCAACTTGAAAGCATTCATCTGCTCATTTCACGCATGATCTCTATTCTGGTGTATAATTGATATATGCTACACTGCCTGAAGGAGCTTCGCGAACGGGCAAATTCATGCCTTCATTCAAGCTCCACTTATAACGACACATCCCATATTTACCCACCGATATTCCAAGGAGATCCGAACCATGATTGATTTGCGCAGTGATACAGTCACTTTACCAACGCCAGCCATGCGCGAAGCTATGTATCGCGCCGAAGTTGGAGATGATGTTTACCATGAGGATCCCACGGTCAATCGCCTACAAGAGATGGCTGCTGAACGGCTGGGCAAAGAAGCGGCGCTCTTTGTCGCCAGCGGCACAATGGGCAATGCCGCCGCCGTTTTATCTCACGCAGGACGAGGAGAAGCAGTCATCGTCGGGAACCAATCACATATCTACCACTACGAGGTAGGCGGAGCATCAACAATTGGCGGTTCACCTATGGTCGTTGTGCCAACCAATCAAGATGGAATGCTTAGCCCCTACGAAGTGCAGATTAACATCTCAGATGGCAGTGACGAACACTCTGCCCCCACCGCGCTTCTCTGCATTGAAAATACCCATAATCGCTGTGGTGGGGCCGTCTTGAACGTGGAACAGGTTGAGCAACTTACTAGCCTTGCGCATACTCATGGCTTAGCTGTACATATGGATGGTGCTCGTATCTTCAATGCTGCTATCTCACTCGGTGTGCCAGCCAGTACCATCGTTCGCACAGTCGATTCCGTCATGTTCTGCCTTTCCAAAGGACTCAGCGCACCCGTAGGTTCGATGGTGGTAGGCAGCCGGGATTTTATTCATCGGGCGCATCGTATACGTAAGGTGTTGGGAGGTGGTATGCGCCAGGCAGGTATACTTGCCGCCGCCGGCATAGTTGCCTTAGAGCAGATGGTGGACAGGTTGGCCGAAGATCACGATACCTGCAAACAGCTAGCATATGGCCTTGCAGACTACCCTCAGATCAACCTCAATGTTGATCGAGTAGTAACGAATATGGTGATGTTCTCCGTACGAAATGCCCAACAGGAACCGTTAAGCGAAGCAGAAACTATGCAGTTC
>WNFX01000485.1_pt1 | contig 41964 bp, 35 predicted proteins | sample 5400111 | NCBI WGS metagenome assembly WNFX01 (sample SAMN13153363, study PRJNA577476) | soil metagenome | isolation source: 40 cm soil or saprolite under grassland replicate 1 | place: USA:California | collected 2016-06-15
AAACCTATGTGGCCATGAAGGTGTTTATTGATAGCTGGCGTTGGGCAGGAGTTCCCTTTTACTTGCGCACAGGGAAACGTCTCCCCAAACGTGTCACTGAAATCGCCATTCAGTTCAAACAAGCGCCACTTATGATTTTTAAGCGCAGCGAGGCATATGGGCAGGTCGAGCCAAACGTGTTAACCTTGCGTATCCAGCCCGACGAAGGCATTTCGCTTAAGTTTGGCGCGAAAGTGCCTGGTACCGAGATGCAGATCCGCTCGGTCAACATGGATTTTTTCTATGGTTCCTCCTTTGTGCGCGAACAGCCTGAGGCATATGAACGCCTTCTACTCGATTGTATGCTGGGTGACTCGACGCTATTTACACGAATTGATGAAGTAGAAGCCGCCTGGACTTTTTTACAGGGTATTCTGGATGAGTGGCAGGAACAGCCTCCTGAAACCGTCTTGACCTATGATTCTGGCTCATGGGGACCTCAAGCCGCTGATGAGTTCATCTGGCGCGATGGTCGCAGGTGGCGTCGTCCATAGAGTGTAATGTCACTCTTTATGTGTCAGGTTAGTGGGGGTATTCGCTGTGCAAGAACAATGCCGTTCTATTAAAGATCAGAGGAAACGCGAATGACGAATGATACCGCCTATGACCCAGGCATACATTTACCCTGGGCAGGAAAAACAGTACACATGCAGGAAATTGAGGACGTACTTGCCTCGTTATGGAAAAGGTCTGCAGACAACGTACGCGTCGGCGCTAATGCACGTGTACGCACGAGTGTCCTAAATCTTGTAATCTGTACTCCTGATATTGAAACTGCTCAGCGAGCCAGCAGAATATTACGTGAGTTATCAAGCATCCATCTAGCCCGCGTTACTATTTTGATTCTTGATAGTGGGGAAGATGCACCACCGGCTATCAATGCATGGGTCACACTGCGCTGCTTTTCCATGATCTCAGATCTGATGCGCCACTGCTTTGAACAAACCACCATCTTAGCCTCAGGGTCTGCAGTTCGGTCGATCGCGAATATAGTACAGCCTTTACTCAAACCAGACCTTCCAGTTTACCTGTGGTGGCTTGGGGACCCTCCTGACCGAGATGATCTTACTTTCATCGGCCTAGTTGATCTAAGTAGCAGAATGATCGTTGATTCAACCAGTTTTTTCAATCCAGAACAGGATATCGGTACCCTATCGACTCTCTTTGATACAACACCTGAATGTGCTTTGAGCGATCTGAATTGGGGACGAATCACACCCTGGCGGCAGTTAATCAGCCAGTTTTTCGACGTTCCAGAATACAGGTCATACCTAGCGGGGGTAACCTCAATCGAAATCGAACATGCCGTTGCACCTCTCGCCACACAAATGCGCACCGAATTGGGTGATGTTTCACCAAACCCTGCACGAGCACTGCTACTAGCTGGTTGGCTCAAAGAGCGTCTTGGCTGGTCACTGGCGGAAGATATTTCGAACAATGATTGTGATACTGACAGCGGTACATATTACTGGAGCATGGTACGCTTAGCCCATGCACGTTCAACTCGTTCACTCACTCCAACCCGTGTTAAAACGACACCCGGCAATATAGCAAGCATTTCAATTAGACCGCGAGTGAACGCCGAAATGCGTCCCGGCTCAATTTGCTTTGTACGTCTGATGAGTAACCTGGAAAATAAACAAGCCACTTTCACTATTAGCCTTGACGATGAAATGAAGCTCTTCAAGACCTCGATCGAACTATCGCATGAAACACTTTCCAGGCACTCTGTCAGTCTCGCAGCGGTACACAATGAAAGCGAATTACTCCACGATGAGCTAGAGATTCTAGGACACGATTACCATTTTGAGCAAACACTGAAAGAGGTGACGGAAATGTTAGCAGCGGAAAAATAAGGGGAATATGGAGCACAGGAGAAACGAATCAATGCGTATTGCAATTTATGATGATAAACATACCCTCAGCCAGCATGCGGCTGAATATATTATGCGAATAGCGAAGGAATCTATTGCTCTCCACGGCCGCTTCACATTCGCATTAACAGGCGGAACGACACCTGGAGAGGTATATAGACTTCTTGCTAGTGAGCCAATCCAAAGCCAGATTGATTGGCAACTGGTACACATATTTTGGGGAGATGAGCGATGTGTTCCTCATAATAACCCGGAAAGTAACTTTTACCTTGCGCAGGAAGCGCTGTTAGATAACACTGCTATTCCGAAGTCACAGATACATCCAATGCCTGCTGACCAGTTCGACCGAGATGCAGCTTCACAAGCCTATACCATTGAAATGCAACAGGCCTTTGGCACGAATGGAATACCCAGTTTTGACCTCATTCATCTTGGCATGGGACCAGAGGGTCACACGGCATCGCTCTTTCCTCACCAGGCTTCTTTACACGAAAAGCATCGCCTGGTCATGCCCGTCTCAGTACCTAAACCACCGCCTGATCGTCTGACATTTACGCCACCATTGTTGAATGCAGCTAGAAATGTGCTCTTTTTAGTTACTGGTAGCGAAAAGGCGGATGCTTTGCATGCTGTTCTTGAGGGTGAGTATCAGCCTGATGAGTACCCAGCACAGATTGTACACCCACCAAACGGCGATGTCGTATGGATGTTGGACAAGGCAGCTGCGCAGAATTTACATATTAACAATCCAATGTAAAAGAGGAAATTTTTATAATGGCAATTGGAATTGTACCCTCAATTCTCTCTGCCGACTTTACTCGCCTGGGTGACCAGGTACGCGAAGCGGAAGAAGCTGGCGCTCAACGCATACAGGTCGACATCATGGATGGCCACTTTGTACCAAACATCACTATGGGACCGTTGGTTGTCGAAGCAGTACGCCGCTGTACCACTCTCCCTCTTGAAGCCCACCTGATGATTTCCAACCCTGAACAATATATAGAGGATTTCGCAAAGGCCGGGTCCGATGTCATCATCGTGCACCAGGAGGCAAGCCCCCACCTGCACCGTCTGATCCAGCAAATCAAAGTGGTTGGCAAAATGGTAGGCGTCGCGCTCACACCTTCAACGCCCATCATCCTGCTGGAAGATATCCTCTCACTGCTCGACATGGTGCTTATCATGACTGTCAACCCCGGCTTTGGCGGACAGGATTTCATTCCCGAGACCCTGCCCAAAATTTCACGGTTGCGAGAGATGATTGTTCAGCGACGACTCCACTGCGACATTGAAGTAGATGGTGGCATACACGAGTCAACTGTTCCATTGGTCGTACAGGCAGGTGCTAACCTGCTGGTTGCCGGTTCAGCGGTCTATAATGAACGCGAGAGCGTTGCAGAGGCGATAGCCAGGCTGCGTAACGCGATTTAAGCTAAAGAAACGAGAAAGATCTGACCCTCATGCATGACGACATTACCGACATTCCTGCTATTCGTGTAGGTCACGACACAAATCTAGAAGCAGCTACAGGTTGCACTGTTATCTTATGCGATACCCCCGCAGTTGGTGGCGTTGATGTGCGTGGAGGAGCGCCAGCAACTCGCGAAACAGACCTGCTACACTCAGTCAACCTGGTAGATGAGGTCAACGCTGTCGTACTCACAGGAGGAAGCTCGTATGGCCTTGATTCAGCCGGTGGCGTCATGCGTTACCTGGAAGAACATGGTCTTGGTTATGACACCGGAGTAGCACGTGTTCCAATTGTCCCGGCTGCAGCTATCTTTGATCTCGCTTTTGGCTCTGCTAGCATTCGACCGGACGCAGCAGCAGGCTATCGAGCGTGCGAACAAGCCATTGCCGACCCAGTTATGCAAGGCAATGTAGGCGCAGGGACAGGAGCCACTGTGGGCAAGATGGCAGGGCCCTCTTTTATGATGAAAGGAGGGCTAGGCTCAGCCAGCACATTACTTAGCGATGGCACAGTGGTCGGCGCTCTGGTCGTTGTAAACGCACTTGGTGATGTGATTGATCCGCAGACACAAGAGGTATTCGCAGGCGCACGCAATCCGATGGGTCACTCGCGCGAGCTATCATCAAAGCTGTTCGATATGCAACAGATCTACACGGGGTACCATCAGCCAGCTAGTGAGCATTTACTGCTCAAGGTTGTAACATCATATAGAGCACGATTCCCCCACTAATCAGCATGATTACAATACAAGCCAGAATAACTAGAGGGAACGCGTAGCTTCGAGGAGTCGCAGGTGTACCAGACAACTGTTTGCTGGTACGCCGCTCCAGCCGAGGAGGCAGTTCTCTCTTCGCAGTCAGGGTTTTTAAACCCCCAGTAGCCAGGTCCCAAGAGTGAGTCGCAAAATTAGTGGCACGCTCATAAGCAACCTTTGCAGAGGCTTCCGTCTCAGAAGCAGATGGATTTAGAGAAGTAGGTGGATGAGAAGAAGGCATAAGAGTTGCAGGTATCGAGTGGTTAGTGGGGATCGAGTGGATTGAGTGAGTTAAGGGTGTTTGTTGCGACGGAAATCTCGGAGACTGAGCATCAGGTTTTGGCAAAGTCACAGCTTTTCTCCACTAGGGGACCACAAGGCCAAACATATCTCAAAGAAACAATGTACATAATACGCACTACAACATTCATCAGGAACCCTATTTAACCTATATCTTCTATTGTAGTCAACGAACAGGAAGAATCAAGGTAACTATGACTTATGGGCTTCCTGCAACAATTCCAACAAAGTATTGAGCATACGAGCAGTTACACCCCAAATACGATATGAAACATATTCAAAAAAGTAAACTGTATGCGGCACCTCATCCCGCACCCATTGCTCAGTATGATAGATCGCAGGATCGGCAAGCCCTTGTAACGGCAGGAAAATGACTTCTGCAACCTCGCTCGTTTGCAATTGCAATGTCCCAGGACCCTCTGGCAAGTACGCCACAACCGGAGTTATTAAAAAATTGCTTACAACAGTAAACACCGGCGGCATAATACCTAAAACCTCTACTCTGGACGGGTCTAACCCAATCTCTTCTTGAGCTTCGCGCAAAGCCGTTACGATTGGCGAAAGGTCGTTCACATCAGTAGCACCCCCAGGAAAGGCAATTTCTCCACTATGCGCTCTGAGCGTACTGGCCCGGCGAATAAATGTCAGATAAGTTTCGTTATTCTGCTCGAAAAGCCCCAGCAACACTGACGCTTTTCGCGCGGTAGGACGATAGCTCTCCAGCGTATCCTTAAGCAAATCGGCATGTTCTATTGGCTCCAGCCGCTGACGCAGAGCCACTATAACCTCTGTACTCTTGCTTAAATCCATATATATATCTTAGCATAAATCAACTCTTGCTTCTTTGTGTTACAATGTGGCTGACAAAAAACATCGGAGCAAGCTGTTAAATAGGTGATGGATTGTCTTGCATTCAGGGACTGCTTTTGGTATAATTAGAGCATCGAGTGGGGGTATTCTGTGCTCAGGCTCTATTATGTCCGTAACACGGCTTACCTGTCTGCGAGCGTTGTTTCGTATGACCGTTCTGTAGGGCAAATTTTGTTGTCCATCTTATCTTATGTCTTGGTGAAATAATAAGACACTAAGACAGAAAAACGCGGAAGCGATTCCAGCCTAAGCAGCCTCCTCCGATAAATCCATGTCCTAATGACATATCCCCAGGATCCCAATAATATACGTCTTTTCGTCACCTTGCGGCAGCTTAAAACCTGAACGCAAGCACAGGTAGATGGCGCACATCTAGAGAGATCAAAGGTATTCACCAGGACAGGAAAAAACCGTGTATCGAAGGGGGCATTTTTCCCATGCAAGTACAAAAGCACGGCGACCTTTCGACAATGCCAGCGGCAAATCTTAAAAGTGGACGGGTACAGACGATGTTCGAAGAAAATGATCAGGAAGGCCAGAGCAACAACAACCCCGAGGAGTTGGGCGACTACAACGAGATGGAAGCGTTGCTGGCGGCATCAACCACTCCGATCAGTATTAAGCGCGGCGATGTAGTCGATGGCGTGATCGTGCGTATCGACCAGGATGAGATTCTGGTCGATATTGGTCTCAAATCCGAAGGCGTTCTTTCCACGAAAGAGCTTCCGGCAACCGGCGATTGGTCCTTTGACCAACTCCACCTCAATGACAAGGTATTGGTGTATGTCATTCAACCAGAAACGCAGGACGGACATGCCCTGCTTTCTCTCAAACGAGCAAATGCAGAGCGGCAATGGCGCATTGCAGAAGAGCAGTATAAGAATAACGAGCTGCTCAAGGCTAGAGTCATCGATTACAATAAAGGTGGCTTGATTGTCGATGTGGCCGGTATTCGTGGATTCGTGCCAATCTCGCAGATCCTCAACCTCAAACGTGAAGAGGTCGCCTCTGGTGGCGATAATCAGGAAACCGCGGCCAAGCTCCAGGGGATGAAAGACAAAGAGTTGCAACTCAAGATTATCGAGATTAATCGTGCGCGTAATCGGCTGATTCTTTCAGAGCGGCTGGCCGCTCAAGAATGGCGACAGCGGCGGCGTGAGGAACTCCTCGATGAGCTGAAACCTGGCGAAGTACGCCGTGGTGTGGTCAGTAACCTCGCTAATTTTGGCGCTTTTGTTGACCTGGGAGGAGCAGATGGGCTGGTGCATATCAGTCAGCTTGCCTGGAGCCGCGTCAATCATCCGAGCGAAGTACTTAAGGTCGGCCAGGAGGTGGAAGTCCAGGTGCTCAGTGTCGATAAAGAGAAGAAGAAAATCGCTTTATCGATCAAACGGGCCGAAGTTGATCCCTGGACAACCGTTGAGCAACGCTATACACCAGGTCAGGTAGTCACAGGCACCATCACCAAAATAGCTCCATTTGGGGCCTTCGCTCGCATTGAGGATGGCATTGAGGGGCTTATCCATCTTTCTGAGCTGATACCCGGAATGGATCCCAAGACCAGTCTGCACGAGGGGCAGCAACTGCAGTTGCGCATTTTACGCATTGATGCTGAGCGGCGCCGCCTTGGCTTGAGTCTCCGTCAGGCCGAGGAAATGGACAAAGTACCAGCGGCAGAAACTACAGCTGGAACTGGCGCAAACCATATGCCCGATGATATGATGTCTCTATCTTTAGAGACGTCTTCACCGCAAACGGAAGAAACTCTTGCGCAGTCGGAGAAGGAAAGCGGTGCAACGCGTCGTGATACCAAAGGCGAACGTCGTGAACGCCCGGAGCGTGCTAATGAAAATCCGCTCTTGAACAATCTTCCTATGAGTGAAGAGGGAGAGACGACAGCTATGGCTGAAGCGTTCCGCGCTGCAGCTCGTCAGCGTTCTAAAGAAGAATCGGAGGAATCTCAAGAGTAGCTGTTACTCATGTGCAGTCATTAGTACTTGAACAGATGATAAGACGACCTCCTGGTTGCGTATATTGTAATATATAGAGTAACCAGGAGGTCGATTGTTTCAGTATAAGTCTGCGGTTAAGTAAATTGTAATCAGATGGAAGGATTAGGGGTTGTCATTCTTGACGCTATATGATCGGTGTTGTATGATGAACTACGCGGTTTACCTGAACATCACAGAGGGATCGGTTCCACCCTCTGCCACTGAAAGGGGGGTGACAAACAGGTGAACGATAGAGATAGGTTTGATAAGTTCACAGAGCGAGCAAGAAAAGTCTTAAGCCTCGCTCAAGAAGAAGCCCAGCGCTTCCAACACAATTACATCGGGACAGAACATCTTCTGCTCGGTCTTGTGCGCGAAGGTGAGGGCGTTGCCGCTAAAGTTTTGAGTAACCTCGGCGTTGAACTGAACAAAGTTCGGAGCGCCGTTGAATTTATTATTGGCCGGGGAGATCGCATTGTCCTTGGCGAAATTGGTCTGACTCCGCGTGCCAAGAAGGTGATTGAACTTGCTGTTGATGAAGCTCGTCGCTTGAATCATCATTACATTGGTACTGAACATCTCCTGCTTGGCCTGGTGCGCGAAGGTGAAGGCATCGCTGCAGGCGTCCTGGAGAGCCTGGGAGTTAACCTGGAGAAGGTTCGCACACAAACTATCCAGGTGCTCAGTCAATCCGGCGCTCCACATGAGCGTGATGCAAAGCACTCTAAAACTCCCACCATTGACCAGATGGGTATCGATCTTACTGCCGCCGCGCGTGCCGGGACGCTAGACCCGGTTATCGGTCGGCATCAAGAGATCGAGCGAGTCATTCAGATTCTTTCTCGACGTAATAAGAACAACCCGGCGCTCATCGGTGAACCAGGCGTTGGCAAAACTGCCATTGTTGAAGGCCTCGCGCAGCGTCTCATCGCTGGTGAGGTACCAGAAACTTTGGCGGGCAAACGTTTGCTGACACTCGATGTCGGATCACTCGTGGCAGGCACGAAGTATCGTGGTGAGTTTGAAGAGCGTCTGAAAAAGATTATTGAAGAAATTCGCAGCAGCAGGGATTGCATCATTTTCATTGATGAGGTTCATACCCTTGTTGGCGCTGGGGCTGCTGAGGGCGCGGTCGATGCTGCGAATATCCTCAAGCCCGCGCTTGCTCGTGGCGAACTACAGTGCATCGGAGCTACTACGCTCGACGAGTACCGCAAGTACATCGAACGCGATGCTGCACTGCAACGCCGTTTCCAGGAAGTCATCGTCCGTGAACCTACTATTGAGGAAACGCTTGAGATTCTCAAGGGCATTCGCGAACGCTATGAGTCTCACCATCGCCTGATCATAACAGATGAAGCTCTCAAGGCTGCTACCGATATGGCAAGCAGATATATCACAGATCGCTTTATGCCCGACAAAGCGATTGACCTGATCGATGAGGCGGCCAGCCGTGTGCGTATGCAGAATTCACTCGCTCCCCTTAACCTTAAAGAGGCGATGAAGGGATTGGAGTCGGTGCTGCGCGAAAAAGAACAGGCCATTCAACAGCAAGAGTACGAGTTGGCGGCTGAACTGCGTGACCGCGAGGTCAAGTTACGCGACCGTATTTCCAAGTTGGAGTCTGGTTGGCATCGCGAACGCGGTAGCGAAAAGCCTTCAGTAGGCGAAGAGGAAATCGCCCAGATCGTCTCAATGTGGACGGGTATCCCCGTTATGCGTATCGCGCAAGAGGAATCGCAACGCTTGCTCCAGATGGAGGAAGCATTGCACGCTCGCGTCATCGCGCAGAATGAGGCGATCGAGAAAATCTCTCGTGCTGTACGCCGTGCCCGCGCTGGTCTCAAAGACCCCAAACGACCCATTGGATCATTCATCTTCATGGGCCCAACGGGTGTCGGAAAGACCGAGTTGGCTCGCGCACTTGCCGAGTTTATGTTCGGCAGTGAAGAAGCTCTTATCAAAATTGACATGTCTGAATTCATGGAGCGCCACGCGGCTGCGCGCCTGGTTGGCGCACCTCCCGGATATGTTGGCTATGAAGAGGGCGGTCAGCTCACCGAGGCGGTACGCCGCAAGTCCTATAGCGTGATCCTGCTCGACGAAATCGAGAAGGCTCATCCAGACGTCTTCAACATGCTGCTCCAAATTCTGGAGGACGGTAAATTGACCGACGCCAAGGGCCGCACTGTGGACTTCCGTAATACCATTGTGATCATGACCTCAAACGTCGGCGCGGCCTTGTTGAACAAGGAGGCCTCCATTGGCTTCAAACAATCTAAAGATAAGGACAAAGCCAATCAGTCTGAGTACGAGTCTATGAAGGGTAAGGTACTTGGCGAATTGAAGAATACCTTCAAGCCCGAGTTCCTGAACCGTATCGATGAAGTTATCGTCTTCCATTCACTGCGCATAGAAGAGATGTACTCTATCGTCGAGCTACTTCTGAATCGTGTTCGTGTGCAGTTGACCGAGCAGCAACTGGAACTGCTCATTCCCCCTTCTACCAAGGACTTCTTGATAGAAAAAGGGTTCGACGCTCAGTATGGCGCTCGCCCATTGCGCCGCACAATCCAGCGTATGGTCGAAGACCCGCTGGCCGAAGGCCTGCTGGAAGGCAAATTCCACCCTGGAGATCTGGTGGAAGGGGTTGTCATCGACGGCGACCTTGTCTTGCAAGTACGTAATCGCATCGAGCAGTTGCCCGCTCCAGCCTCACCCGAAGCAGCCCTCTCGGCCGGTGGTGAAAGCGGCGTAGGCGATGCATAGACATGTATAACCCATAGGCTCAGAGTGGGGCCCATCCTGTTCTGAGCCTATTTGTAGGGGCCAGATGTATTGCACCCCACGGGAGAGAATGGCAAGCGTGTATACGTTCGAATGTTCATCCCATCTTCCCCCAACGGGTGCAATACATCTGGCCCCTACGCCCTGAATCTCCCTTAATATGTAGATACTGGATTTCAAATGGCAAAACTACGCACAAAATTTCTCTGCCAGCAATGTGGTGCTGAACAGAGTAAATGGGTAGGTAAATGCCCCGATTGCGGAGCGTGGAATACCCTTGAAGAAGTAGCGGATCTCCCACAAAGTCCTACCCAACAACGTCGGCAAAGCCTGTTAGGTTCTTCTTCTATAGCCCAGGGGACACAAATTCCGCTCAATTTGCCTGAAATCAAACCACTTGGGCAAGCGCGTATTTCTGTCGGCTATCCAGAAATGGACCGCGTCCTGGGAGGAGGACTGGTTGCCGGTTCGCTCACTCTCATTGGTGGAGAACCAGGCATCGGTAAATCAACGCTGCTGCTACAAGTTGCTGGGAATATTGCTACCAGTGCGGAAGTAGTGCTCTATGTTTCGGGTGAAGAGTCGATTGAACAGGTCAAGATGCGTGCCGAACGACTGGATATCATAGGCGAACGGCTCTATTTACTGGCTTCGATCGAACTTGAAGTGATTGCAGAGGCGGTAAATCGACTCAAACCCGCGTTAGTCGTTGTTGATTCGATCCAGACTGTGCTTTCCAGTCATCTGACATCCGCTCCTGGTAGCATCAGCCAGGTGCGTGAATGTACGCTCCAGCTCATGCAACTGGCAAAGAGTACCCACACACCCATCTTTATCATAGGACATGTCACGAAAGAAGGCACTGTTGCTGGTCCAAAGGCACTAGAACACATTGCTGATACCGTCCTTTACCTTGAGGGTGAAAGGTATCATACGTACCGCCTGCTGCGTGGAGTCAAGAACCGTTTTGGAGCAACACACGAGGTCGGCGTATTTGAGATGCATGGAGATGGATTGGCAGAGGTTGTCAACCCATCTGCAATGTTTCTGACTGATCGCACTACAGCCGCAACAGGTTCCGCGGTTGTTGTAAGCATGGAGGGTACACGCCCTTTGCTAGTAGAGGTGCAAGCGCTCGTCATACCCAGCAATTTTGGCAATGCCCGTTGCACCACCAATGGCATTGAATACAGTCGCCTTTTAATGTTGCTCGCAGTGCTCACTAAAAGAGTAGGCTTAGCCGTAGGCAATCACGATGTCTACGCAAACGTTGTTGGTGGCTTCACCTTAGAGGAACCAGCTATTGACTTGGGCGTGGCTGCAGCTATTGCTTCGAGTTACCGTGAGAAACACATCTCCCCCGAAATGGTACTAATTGGCGAAGTAGGCCTGTCTGGCGAATTACGCACCGTCAGTCGCCTCGGCTTGCGCGTGCGCGAAGCAGCAAAACTCGGCTTCAAACGATGTATCGTTCCAAAAGCTGGAGGTGGTGCTCAGGTGAGCGTTGAGCTCGAAGGTGCGGGATTACCTGCAGATTTCAAAATTTTTGCAGCAAGTTCACTTGCGGTAGCACTAGAGGTTGCGTTACACTAGTAGTACATTGATAGAAAAGTATTGATTTCAGTGTTCCAAGGGTGTATACTCGGTATCTGTCATAAATAGTTCTTACAGCTTAATGGGCACGTTTTTAGGGTTCAGCATTGTACAGGTGCCTTTGCAGGTACCATGGGTCAGGCGACATCATCTTGTCATTATCTTTTTTCTTCTCATCATCGACCTTGACCACATGCCCCACCTCGCGTTGCCCCTCACGGGTGCTCAAACACACTCGACAGCACCATTTTGGAGGATGAAGGGATGTCCATTAAATCTATTGCTCGTGTCGTCGGTTCCCTTGTCGCAATTGCCGCGATTATGGCTCTTTACTTTCTTGATAGTTCGCTACCTTCCTGGGTCAATCTGTGGTGGGCTATCGGCATCGCAGGTATCTCTGCACTGATCATGTTTATTATCACACCTTACATTACTGTCATGCCTTATCACTGGATGCGTAACACCTCCGCCAGTGATCTACTAGCAGCAGTAATAGGACTGATTGTGGGACTCATCATATCGGTCTTACTCGGAATTCCCTTATCAAATTTGCCAGCAACTCTGGGACATATTCTCCCTTTTGTAGGAGCTGTTCTCTTTAGCTTTCTTGGCGTTGCCATAGCGATTCAGCGTAAAAACGACATAGCACACCTCTTCCAGACTGGCTTTATTCCACGGCGCACGCGTGAACGCGAAGGGGAGCGTAACAAAGATCGCGAAATAGAAAACGTCTCACAGCTATACCCAGTCACACAAATATTGCTGGATACAAGCGCCATTATCGACGGTCGCATCGCTGATATCAGCCAGACTGGCTTTATCTCTGGAACATTAGTAGTTCCACGTTTTGTATTGAACGAATTACAACACATCGCCGATTCCGCAGATACAATGCGTCGCAACCGCGGACGACGTGGGTTAGAGATGCTCAACCGTTTACAAAAAGACGCCACAGTCCCCATCGAGATTACAGATGCCGATGTTGATGGCATTGTTGAAGTCGATAGCAAGCTTGTAAAATTGGCTCAAACACTCCATTGTCCAATTATCACCAACGATTTCAACCTCAATCGCGTGGCAGAGCTGCAAGGCGTCAAAGTACTCAATATCAACGAACTTGCCAATGCCGTCAAACCTGTACTGCTCCCTGGAGAAGACATTGTTATCAAAATCATACAAGATGGGAAAGAACTGGGTCAGGGAGTAGGGTACCTGGATGATGGTACGATGATTGTTGTAGAAGGCGGTCGTCAATTCATGGGCACGACTATCGAAGTGTCTGTAACCCGTGTTCTGCAAACCGTCGCGGGACGCATGATCTTTGCACACCCAAAACAATCAGGGGGGGCAAGTAATATTCCTGCTGTACATCCCTCCCAATCTTCTACAACAAAACCAAAGTAATAGCTAAGATATGCAAGACAAATCTTCTGCGATTATCGCTGCTGCCGGTGTTAGCCGTCGTATGGAGGGACATGATAAGCTTTGGACTCTTCTGGCAGGCCGTATCATACTTGCGCGCACTATTGATGTATTTGAAGCATCACCCATTATCGATGACATAGTTCTTGTACTGAATGCAGAGCGTATTGACGATGCCACTACACTCTGTCAACAAGAAGGCTGGCAGAAAATTAGCGGCATAGTGGCAGGTGGGCTACGCCGGCAAGACTCAGTACGCATAGGACTCGAAACTCTGGCAAACATCGACCCGCAAACACAGTGGGTGATGATTCATGACGGAGCACGTCCACTTGTCACTCCTGATATACTGGAAGCGGGCCTGAATGCTGCACAGGCATACCAGGCTGCCATAGCCGCCATCCCAGTGAAGGATACGATCAAACAAGTTCAACAGGGCTGGATATACAACACTCTGGATCGTACACAGCTCTGGGCGATACAGACACCCCAGGTCTTTTCGTTTGATCTTATCAACCATGCCTATCATACATCGCTTATACAGCAGGACTTCACGGACGATGCGGCCTTGTTGGAACAACTGGGACAGCCTGTCGCCATCTTCCCTGGCTCATATAGCAATATCAAAATCACTACGCAAGAAGACCTGTTGATCGCAGAGGCACTCATCAAAGGATTGGCAGTCATATGACTATACGAATTGGTTTTGGCTACGATGTCCACGCCTTTGCCCCGGGTCGCCCTTTAATACTTGGAGGCGTGACCATTCCCTCCGAAAGAGGCCTCACAGGTCACTCTGACGCTGACGTGGTCATACATGCTATAGTGGATGCCCTACTGGGCGCAGTGGCGCTCGGCGACATCGGCCAATACTTTCCCTCCAACGAGGAGCGCTGGAAAAATCAGCCTGGTTCAGTCTTCCTCGACTACACCTATGGTTTGTTATATCAACATCAATACAAAATCAGCAATATTGACACAACTATCGTCGCTGAACACCCCAAAATGGCGCCCCACATAGATGCTATGCGTACTCACTTGTCAGAACACTTGCATCTCACTATAGATCAGGTAAGTGTAAAAGCAACCACCACCGACGGCCTCAGTTTCACCGGTCGCCAGGAAGGGATTGCCTGCTATGCAGTGGCTTTAATAGAGACATAGCATGGATCAAATCGCTATAATGTGATTACCTCTAATTTCGGCGCAGGGAATGGTTATGGAAAAATGCTTGACATATAGCAACATAGCTTGCTATTATCAAGGTGGGCTTGGAGGTCAGAGTCCTGGTAATTGTATATGCGCCCGTAGCTCAGTGGATAGAGCAACCGCCTTCTAAGTGGTTGGCCGTGGGTTCGAGTCCCGCCGGGCGCGCCAAATCAAGCAAATTAAACCCCTGGCCATATTTTCACAAAGCCCTCTCTGCCAGCTGCAACAATCAGGTCACTATCGGGAGAGCATGTCACAAACAATCTGCCATTCCCTCTATTTGTGACAAATTTGCCTCTCTTTATTATTATGCGACACAATGTAATAACAACACATCCACACACTGTGTTTGTTCTTGAATGCTCGGACGGCTTATTATCAATCATGGAGGTAATTACGTATGTCATCATCGACCGATTCTGAAACTACAGCCCAACTCTTACGCGTGGCAATCATTGGATATGGCCTGGCTGGGGCAGTCTTCCACGCACCGCTAATCTCTTCCACCCCCAGTATGACAGTGGCTGCAATCGTAACCAGTAATCCAGAACGCCAGGAGCGTGCTCATCATGATTATCCCTCAGCAGCCATCCTCTCCTCGGCTGGTCAGCTCTGGCGCGATCCGTCTCTCTACGACCTCGTCGTAGTGGCTACTCCCAATCGGTCGCATTTACCCCTTGGTATAGCGGCAATGAATGCCGGACTCCCCGTCGTTATTGATAAACCTGTCTCTCCATCTGTATCTAGCGCTGAGCAGTTGATCTCAACCAGCGAGCGTACAGGCAAACTACTTACTGTCTTCCAGAATCGACGTTGGGACAACGACTTTCTGACTGTACGTAGCTTGCTCGATGCCGATCTCGACTTGCTTGGTACAATCACTCGCTTTGAATCACGCTTTGAACGTTACCGGGCAGCACCCCGTCAGGATGCCTGGCGCGAACTCCCAGGCGAAGAAGAAGCGGGTGGCTTGCTTTTCGATCTTGGTAGCCATCTGATTGACCAGGCGTTGCAACTCTTTGGAAAGCCAACTCAAGTCTATGCGGAAGTTGAGAAACGACGTCCGGGTGCGCTGGTGGATGACGATACCTTTGTGGCCCTCCGCTTTGCCAACGGTGTATTTTCTCATCTCTGGATGAGCGCGGTTACACGCATTCCGGGCCCTCGTATGCGAATCAGCGGCCTACGGGGCACTTACGAGAAATGGGGATTGGATCCCCAGGAAGAAGCTCTTCGCACAGGGATGAGGCCAGGCGACCCTGAGTGGGGACTTGAACCACGCGAGAAGTGGGGTATACTCTCTACCGATGTTGGTGGTATACATATTGATGGCCCTGTGGAAATGCTTCCAGGCGCTTATGAGCAGTACTACACTCACTTGCGTGATGCACTCATCACGGGTGGACCACCACCGGTTGATCCTAGAGATGCAGTGGCTACATTACGAGTGATTGAAGCTGCTCAGCAGAGCGCACATCATGGCACTGTCTTGCAGTTACAGTAGCCTTTAAAGAATAGTTCCTTAGATCAAGTAGTGAGCTTCACTTCAATATCAACCTCAAGAATGCAACCGTTGCAACTCCAACCAGCATGGCTATCAGCACATTTTTTGTGCGTATTGCTACCAGCACGGTCGCCAGCGCTGCGAGCGTTTCGGCCAGACTGCTGGCAAGTACGGTGGGCGCAACGATGGCTACCAACACCGCGCCTGGAATTTGCCGGAGCCATGATTCAATACGTGCTGAGGGTGTTACATACCCCATCAGCCAGAATCCGCCTGCCCGTGTAGTGTAGGTGACGAGCGCCATACCCAGGATAGTAATCAGCGTAATAGACTCACTTTGCATCGGTTATAGCTCCAACTATGCTGCCAGTAATTCCTCCCAGCAGAATGTACCACTTTCCCGGCAATAAGTGCGCGGCCGCAACCGCTACAATCGCAGCCACTACCCATGGCAGGAGGTTTGATTTCCCTTTCCACATGCCGACAAGTAAAGCTAGAAAGACCGCTGTAAATGCAAAATCCATTCCCCATTGCGCAGGGTTCTGTATCCATGCTCCAACTGTTCTCCCTACAACGGCTGAACTGACCCATGCAATATAGAGGATGAAGCCGCTGCCAAGCAAGAATCCTGCATCGCGACCGCCTTTTGCAAAATCACTCATTGTCAGCGCCCAGCTTTCATCGACCATAAAAAACACCGAGCTATAGACTTTCCAGGGAGATAGTTTCGAAAACCATGGACGCAGTGATGCGCCCATCAACAGGTGGCGCATATTTACGATGAAGGTGGTGAGGATGATCGTTGTTACCGGATAGGGTATGGTTGTCCATAACGATAGCGCTACGAACTGGGATGCACCTGCATACACCAGTGCACTCATTAGCAGCGCATCTATAACGCTTAGTTTGGATTGGTGTGCGAGCACTCCGAATACAATGCCTATTGCAAATCCGCTTATGGCTAGGGGGATGGTACGCCTTGCTCCAAGGAGTACTCCCCAGAGGGTAAATGTCACTTGTTCGCTGGTTGCATCGTCTCTTACGTTCACATTCGCTTTTTGCACTGTAATGAACCTTGTTATTGACGTCTAATTCAATGATCTCAATGTCAGAATGGTATCTTCTCAGATATGTTACCATTGCTATGCTGAAAGGGTTATCAGCCAACTGGAGATATAATTAACAGCCAATGTTAACAAATCAATCTTACATTACAAGATAATGTAACCACTAAATCAAATTAAGCAGGTTATATGAAGTATAACAAGAAAAAAAGAAATGTGCAAGATGCCGTCATGGGTTCATGGGTTGGGGGTATCTACCTCACCACCTTTCTCTGCTCCTTTGTGCCTGCTCAACAACGAACGGCATCCAAACCCTCGTGCACCTCTTCGATTCCCTTGTCTTCACTCATTCTATAGCCCCTGATCAGTCAACTGCGTAGCGGTGGCGGTCCGTATCACAAGTGCAGGCGTGCCTGCTGAAGTTTGAAGGAATGATAGCCGTGTTCTTTGATCTCTGATATTTTCAAGGCGAAATGGCCCATAAGTTACATTAAGTTGCATAGTGGTGTAGAACATTGCAGATATAATCACTGATGGGGGCACGAAAGTGCCTTTGGGTTGCTGGAAAGTAACTACTAGTTGATCTCCAGCTCGTATAGACGTAGAGACGCATTGGCTAGAAACGCTTGACCCGCCATTGCCATCACCACTAAGCAGCGCTTGCATGGTATATGTGTAGGTAGTGCGATAATTTGGCGCAGTGGAACGTATATAACTCCAACGTGTAGCGAGCCATATCGAGTTGTTAAACCTGAGTTGTTGAGCCTGGTTGTCGAGTAGTTGTAAGTTATTCACGAAAGCTTTGTTAGTTGTGTTCGGCTTTGGCCCTTCCCTAGTCTGGACGATGTAGAGTTGGAATGGTGCTCCTCCCAGTCGTTCTGGTTGATCAACCAACGTGGCTATTGCGAACTGGCTGAGCAAAGCGTTGGTCAATGTATCGTATGGTCCTACGAGCAGCGCAGCAGGGCCAGCGGCAGGATTTGGCAGTACGAGGCAACGCGATGCATCAAAGAGCGTTGTAGTCGTCTGCATCTGTTCGGCAAGGTAGCGAAGTGCGGCTTGGGTATACTGGTCTGTCGTGATATACACATGGTTGAGATGATGATGTACGGCTAGCTGGTCAGCTTCTGCCAGCGCATCTTCCAAAGATTTAAGGGTGTTATAACTGTAGCCGTGCGGGTTGTTACCATTGGCCCCATCCGAGACCGCTGCGAAACTGCCCAGTAGTTGCGCGACAATCACAAGGCCTGTCATGACATACACGCCATAACGTGGAATATTCCACCTGCGCCCCTGCTGCTGTAACCAGGACACCAGCGAGGAGAGAAAAAGCGCGATCAAGATAAATGGGCCTGGCATGACCATAAGCAGGTAGTATGGATAGATAGGTACCGCGTGGCGTGAGAGAATCAGGATCGGCAGTATTTGCCAGGTCAATAGCAACAGGTATCCGCAACGCTGTGGAGTGGCACGAAACTGCACTGTTGTCATGCTGAGCACATGAGCCGAAGCCCTGAGCGCAGCGAAGGGGAAGCATCTTGCCAGGACCGGATGACGCAAGTGTCCTCCCCCACCACCCACTCGGCTCCCGCCCCTACGCGGGTCAGACTGCACTGTCATACTGAGCCTCGTCCTGAACCCATTGGCGGAGTTTACCCTGAGCGTAGCGAATGGGCTCAGGGTAAACTTCGCGAAGGGAGCAGCGAAGCATCCTGCTATGGCAGTCGCAAAACCGCATATTATGAGGAATAACATGAAACCCTGCAACGGCGCAAGGAGGGGTAGAAACATGTACAGGAGTGCATGAGTATTGGTTGGGAGCCGGTTATATGGTTCGAGAAAAAGCCTGTAGTAGTCGAGCGCCTGGGTATCAAAGTGGGCATGCAGTCTTGCTAGCTGCAAGAGTATCTTCAGGTCGGCAAATTTTGCGGAGTACTCCCAGAGCAAGTAGGTAAAGAAGATGAGCAAGAGCGAGGCGACTCCAAGAGCGAGATCACGCCAGCGCAATGTTCCTGGAGCAAGCAGGAGCGCCACCAGTAGCAGCACAGCCAGAATAATTGTTGTTTCATGTAACTGAACGAGTATGCCCAACAAGAGTAGGGCAGGAAAGAGCCAGCCCTTACGACGATCAACGACACCCCAGAACAGAGCAAAGATAAAGAGTACCACAAATGGTGCGACCAGGTTTTGTTGCCAGATAAAGCGACTATAAAAAAGTGTATTGAAAGCTGTAGCGTAAAGCAGCGATGCGATAATAGCTGCGAGTCTGCCATAGTAGCGGCGCACAAAGATATAAGTGAGTAGAACCGCTATCACGTTGAAGACTCCCACAAATAGTACGCCCCATATTGGATTGGCGCTGAAGGCTGCCGGGAGCATGAACAGGTAGATCACAGCAGGAGGATTGACTATACGAATGGAGGCAATGTTGCTTGTAGCCGGTATAAGTCCATGATAAATGGCATCATGGGCCATGCGGAAAACCATCGCCTGATCTTCATCAAATTCGGTAGTGTTAATCTGATAAAAACGCAAGAAAGCTGCTAATAATACAATAGGATAAATTTCCCATGTGCTAAGCCAGGAACATATCTTCTCCAGGATGTTACTCCTGCGTGAATGGGTTTCTGTAGTAGTTTGTGTTGAATTGGTTTGTACACTTGACATTTCTTTTTTCTGTTCTCTTGTCACCTGCGGTAGCAAGAGAAGAATTGAATTAAGCCTCTACAGAGATATTTCGTTTGCTATTGCTCTTTTGACTGCCTCGATACTTGCTGCTATTGCATTACCATGTTTGGGTTGAGGGATACCTGTCTGGCTGTCCTTGAGTAAATTGCCGGTCAGAATACCTACAACACGTTGATCGCGTTTGAAAATACCACTTTCTACAAGCTTACGAGCACCTGCTAATGTCGCAGCAGAAGCAGGTTCACAACCAATTCCAGAACGGTCAATTACTACTTTGGCAGCCAGAATTTCTTCGTCGGTGACCTGTTCAACAACGCCGTTACTTTCTTCAATAACCTGGCGTGCACGTGTATAACTGACAGGATCGCCAATTTTGATGGCAGTGGCAATAGTTTGCGCCTGGACTCGCTCTCTATGGCTAAAGTTGCTAACAAAACCACGATAGAATGGATTAGCTCCTGTTGCCTGGATTGCAGCTACACGCGGCAAACGGGCAATCAAGCCGAGTTGGTAAGCCTGACGAAAAGCCTTACCGATAGCCGAGGTGTTCCCCAGGTTGCCAGCAGGCAATACAAGCCAGTCAGGGGCTTGCCAGCCAAGCTGCTGCAATACCTCGAAACCAATCGCTTTCTGGCCTTCAATGCGAAATGGATTGAGCGAATTAAGCAAATAAATACCAAATTCATTGCAGACTTGTTCGACTAAGCGCATAGCATCATCAAAATCACCTTCAATCTGGATTGTTGTTGCGCCATAAGCCAGCGATTGCGCCAACTTGCCTCCCGCAACATTGGCAGCGGGCAAAAAGACGATGCATGGCAGACCAGCTTGGGCAGCATATGAGGCTAATGAAGCGGAAGTGTTCCCTGTTGAGGCACAAGCGACAGCACGGGCTCCAAGGAGCTTGGCTATCGTTACTCCCACTGTCATACCGCGATCTTTAAAACTTCCCGTTGGATTTTCGCCTTCGTGCTTGAGGAAGAAGTGATCAAGGCCTGCATAGTGACCAATTTGCAGGTGCCCGGCGCTATGATTGCCACAGTTTTTTCTACCGACCGGATAGAGACTTGTATTGCCTTCAGGACGACTAACGATGAACTGTTCAGGAATCGATAGAATCAGCTCGCGATAACGCCAGACGCCGCTACTGTCGGGGAGCCGGGTCTCGACGCTGACAGGCCAGGTAGAAGATTGCGATGCGCGTTCGTCAAATAATTGTCGCAAGTGAGCGCCTGCAAGGGGTTTATCATCACTTTCAGAAGCAGTTAGAGCCTCAAACCCTTCTTGTAAAGCTGGTTCCTGTTGCACGGGATGGTGAAATACTGTTTCGACATCGAGAACGCCCCCACAATCGCAACGATAGCGTGGTCGGTCGTCTACTCCTGGATAGATGGCAGCACATTCAATGCAATGCAAAGAGACAGCTGTAGCTAATTGACTTAACACATTACTGTTTGATTGATTGGAATGTAAGCTCACAAAGTTCATCCCCATTATGGGTATTTACATCCTTTCGTTGGCGAATAGCTATTGCTTTATGGAAGAGCATTGGAGGGAAAGTGATAATCGCGCACCTTTCGCTTCCGGCTCCTGCTCGTTGTAAGCACTCTTGCGCCAACCTGGTCCGCACGTAAAATCATACCGATTCCATCCACATCTGATAAACGGGCGGCTTCCTGCATTGCCCTCAATATAGCCTGAAAGTTGGAACTGGCAAGGGCAATCAAAGAGGAACCCCCACCAGAAAGGCTGGCTCCATGTGCTCCAGCATCAAGAGCAGCCTGAATAATATCGGGCATAGCTGGAAATAATGCCTGGCGATATGGTTGGTGCAGCCGATCCTGCATGGCTTCACCAATGAGTTCATAACGCCCTGTTTGCAATGCTGTTAAGAACAGTGCCACCCGCCCTGTATTAAAGGTCACATCATCCCTGGAATAATTAGCAGGGAGTAACTTCCTGCCGGTTACAGTGTCCATAGGGAATGAGGGAGTGAAAATTATTGCCCTAATGGAATCGGGGAAGCGTGTTTTCACTGCGCGAATCTCCCCATCTACAGTTGTGGTAGCAACCAGTCCTCCAAGTAATGCTGGAGCAACGTTATCGGGATGATGGCCTGCCTCGGCCTCGACTGCAGGCGCTAGTAGTTCTTCCTTCTCAATTGCGAGGCCCTTAATACGCAATAGTTCATTCGCCACCACCAGTCCTCCCACGACAGCAGTTGCGCTACTACCAAGCCCACAACCGGGGGGAATATTGATAGACATCCGTATCTTTATAGCGGGTAGATCAACCTGCTTGCGCCGAAAGAGCAGGGCAAAGGCCTGAAAAAACAAATTATCCGATCCCGTGGATAGCTCTCTTCCCAGGACACCCTGCACATCGATTTGTGGAGTCTGAGGATCGCCTTCAACTACTTCAACATCAAAACGGTTGTAAAGTTGCAGCGCAAGTCCAAGTGTATCGAATCCAGGGCCTAAATTAGCCGAAGTTGCAGGTGTTAAGACAGCAACAGAAGTGGGTAGCGGTACGAGTACCAATGCAAGAATCCTTTACTATGATGTACCTTAACGTATATAGCAAGCACCCTCAATTTTACCGGGAGCGAAGCACCTCTATTTTAGCAGGTTTGCCAGGAAATGTAACCCCGTGAAAAGACGCCGCTCTACATCCTTCTGGGGGAGAGACCCTTGCCGTTAAGCAGGAAATCCCATTGAGGCCAAATAACATGGTAAATCAATTAAGTGGAGGGAATGCATTGAAATGGCTTAGAAAGTACTAATTTATCGCTCTTTCTATCATACCGTCTCTGCCTCTGCCAATTTCTCCAGTTCTTCTTCCCTTGCATCAAGTGGCAATACCTGGCAGGCACTTGGCACATATGAAGAGCTTTTCACATAGCTCCTGTTCCTGGCTACTCATGAGAAATACCACCGTATACCTGAAAAGATAGTAACAATGAAAGTTAGCGCAGCCAATGATATAATCAGGATATGCCAAAGAGTACGAATGCGCAAGCAATCAATTTCTCTACCTATACAATTCGGCGTTTCAAGCAAGTACAATCATTGCTTGATCAATTAGACCCGCAAGCTCCTCCCCAGGCCCTCATCGTGCCAGGTTCCCCAACGCCTGAGGGCAAAATCATCGTGTTCCCTGGCTCATTCAATCCGCCAACCACAGCCCATCTTGCCCTCCTGAAACAGGCATGGCAGTTCGCTCGCGAGCATGGCCCCATGCATATTTATGCCGCGATTAGCAAACATACGACCGATAAAGAATATGTCCAACGCCCACTTCTACTTGACCGCATTATCTTGCTTGAAACCCTGCTACGCTATCATCTACGTCATACAGGGATTATGCTCTTTAACCGGGGATTGTATGTAGAGCAGGCAGAGGCAGTACATAGCGCTTTTCCACAGGTGACCAAGCTGTTTTTTTGGGTTGGCTTTGATAAGATCGTACAGGTATTTGATCCTCGCTATTACAAAGACCGCAATCTTACACTGCGCGAACTTTTTGATCTGGCGGAATTTCTGGTTGCACCACGAGGGGAAGCAGGATCAGCAGCCTTGACGAAACTCCTGGATCAGTCTGAAAATCGACAGTTTGCCGGTCATGTTCATATGCTCCCATTGAGCGCTGCCTATCGAGATATCTCTTCGACTCGTATCCGTCAAAGTCCCACTGCCTATGAGCAAGAAGTACCGCCAGAGGTATTGCGCTATATACGTGAAACTCATGCCTATGAACCGCCGATAGAACTAGTGGATGGTTCGAAGATCGATTACTATGGGAAACGTATGCATGCGATTGAAGCAGCTCTCAAGAATGCGAACGTCGAAAAGTGAGCCTGGTTGAACCAATCTGCACAATATCGCCTTCGAGTAAGCGGTAACGGCTGATACGCATCCCATTCACGAATGTTCCAGTTGAAGAACGATGATCCTCTACTTCATATCCTCCATCGGGCAATTGGTGAATAGTAGCGTGCAGGCGGCTAACAGCCAGGTCTTCCAGAAAGATGTCACAATCGCGACTCCGACCAATAGTCATTTCTGGGAGCACTTCGTAGCTACGCATCGTTCCTCGCATACTAACGAGATCAAGATTTGCAATCGTACTATTGTTAGGGTTGGAGCGTTTCATAACGTGTAGTTCTCGGCCTCTCGAAGAGGCAAGTTGAAATGGTCGCGTACCCTCGCTTCCGTAGAATATCAGTCTGGTATTGCCAAAAAGCAGTTGATCACCATTCTTCAATAATTGCTCTCTAATGGATTTTCCATTCACAAAGCTATCACCCTTGCCATGATCATCTCGCAGCACAAAACCTGTGGCTGTTCGCATAATACTTGCCTGTTTGCGATGCACAGATATATCTTCCAGAAAGATGTCACAATCGCGACTCCGACCAATAGTCGTGTGATCTTTCCAGATTTCTAACCTCTTGCCAGCCTGTGGCCCTTGCTGAATGACGAGGTGTGCTGCTGTTGCATACTCAGGCGGCTCTTGTACCATGTATCGCCCTCTCTTCTAGCTTCCCTGACTTGTCGAATTCTTTAGGTCCAGTGCTTGCAAAATCTTCTCCGGTGTAATCGGCAAGCTGCGAATACGTATCCCTAGCGCGTCGTAAACAGCATTAGCTACTGCAGGCGCCATAGTATTTGTAGGCACCTCACCTGCCGATTTGGCTCCAAATGGTCCTGTATACTCAGTATCCTCTACCAGAAAAGTCGTCATGCGAGGCATATCCAGTGTTGACATAACTTTATAGTCAACGAAACCGGGATTACGAACGCGGCCCTGATCGTCGAATTTTACCTCTTCGCTAAGCGCATAGCCAAGAGCCATCGCGACAGCACCCTCGACCTGGCCTGTTGCCAACGCTGGGTTGATGGCTTTGCCAAGGTCGAGCGCCTGCACCGCCCTTGTGACCTTTACCTGGCCCGTCTCTGTATCTACCTCGACTTCGACAAATTGGACAAAGAAAGGAGCCGGTGAATCGTCTGTCCAGAAGTCTCCCTTGGCCATTATCTGCTGGCGATGCTTGCCATACAACGTCTCATTTGCGATATCTGCTACTGTGAGCTGGCTGGGGCCGCGAGGGGTATATATCACACCGTCGATGATAGACATATCTTCGGGAGAGCAGTCCAGCATGTCACCTGCCACATCGAGTACCTGTTGTCTTACACGTTCAGCAGCTACCTTGACGCCCCCTCCGCTGATATAGGTGGTGCTGGACGCATACGAACCATAGTCAAATACGCTGGAATCGGTATCAACGGAGTGCATGACGATCTTCTCCATACCTACACCCAGCGCCTCTGCAGCGATCTGAGCCAGGATGGTGTCGCTGCCCTGCCCGATATCGGTAGCGCCCGTCATCACATTGAAAGACCCGTCTTCATTTAGCTTGATAGAGGCGCCTCCCAGTTCAAAACTAGCAACTCCGCTGCCTTGCATCGCGGTTGCCATGCCTCGCCCACGACGAATGGGCTTCCCATCCCCACGGTCAAAAGGTTCATTCCAACCGAACACTGCCGCAGCTTGCTCAAGACATTGAGGCAGGCCACAAGAGCGAAATTGACGCTTTGAGTGCCAAATACCATCCACCTCTTCCCCCTCGATAGGATCCCAGTCCCCCTTCTGCACATGATTCTTACGTCGAAACGCCAGTGGGTCTATATTCAAACGATGCGCTATTTCATCGATGTGCGATTCAAGCGCGAAAAAGCCCTGTGGAGCGCCATAACCACGCATTGCCCCGGTGATAGGCAAATTCGTATAGACAGCATCTGCGCGGAAGTACCAGGCTTTAGCGCGGTACAGGCACATCGTCTTATGCCCGGTACTGCGTGTGACCGTAAAGCTATGTGTGCCGTATGCGCCGGCATTGCCTATCGAATGCATCGATAAAGCCACTAAGGTACCATCATGCTTGACACCACTGCGCATGCGAATAATCATGGGGTGACGAAAACGTCCGGAGGTAAACTCCTCCTGGCGGCTATACTCGATACGTACAGGTTGGCGTGTTTTGAGAGCTAATGCCGCTGCGACAGGCTCCAGCAGCATTTCTTGCTTGCTGCCGAAACCACCACCTACTCGCGGCTTGACAATCCTCACACGCGAGATAGGTAGTCGCAGGACTGCAGCCAGTTGACGACGGGTGTGATAGGGGACCTGTGTGCTGCTAACAACGATCATGCGCTCGTAGCCATCGAGGTAGGCGACACACACATGTGGCTCTAACACCGCATGCGAGACAAATGGAACGCGATATTCTCCTTCGATGACTATATCGGCTTCTCGCATGGCAGCATCAAAATCGCCATGCTTGATGACCTCGTGTGCAGCGATGTTATGCGCTGCATCATAAATATTGCCAAAATTTTTACCCGTATTCGGATGCGTTGTATCTGGTTCATGCAGTTGCGGAGCGCCTTCGCGCATGGCTTCGAGTGGATCAAATACAGCTGGCAGCACTTCAAAATCTACCTCGATCAGGCCGAGCGCTTCTTCTGCGATGGCAGATGTTTCGGCAGCGACAAAAGCGATCCAGTCACCGACGTAACGTACACGGCTATCGAGCAAGTATGCATCGTAAGGCGATGATTCCGGGTAGGGTTGACCGGCGGTGCTGTGCGCAACACGAGGCAGGTCTTCATATGTTAGCACGGCACGTATCCCTGGTAAAGCCAGGGCTTTGCTTGCATCGATTCTACGAATATTGGCATGAGCATGTGGCGAGTGCAAAATGCGGGCATGCAGCATAGTGGGCTGTTCAAACTCAGCCGCGTAGACAGGTGCGCCAGTGACGAGTGGGCGTGCATCAACGCGGCGCTCCTTTTGCCCTACCACGTGGGTACGCGCCATCTGGCGAGCCTGCTGGTGGGCTGCGTCAGCAATATTGCCTGCACCGGGTTCGTAGTATTCGTTATGCATGGAAATGCTCTCTGAAAAATTTTTAGGCTGCCAAAATCATACCATGCATACTTCCCAGAGACAAGTAGTACAATCACTCGTTCAAGACTTTTCGGAAGTGTGGTCCTACGACCTCATAACCTGCGCTGCTCTTAAAACCGCCGCGACAGGCTTAACATACCCCGTACATCTACAAATATTGCCTGCGAGCGCGGCTCGTACTTCTTCTTCATCTGGCTGAGGATTCTCCTGCAAAAAGGCATATGTTCTCATGATGAAACCGGGTGTGCAGTATCCACACTGAGCAGCGCCCTCTTCTGCAAACGCTTCCTGAATGGGGTGGAGTTTTCCATCCTGCGCCAATCCCTCGATAGTTAGTAAGTCGCCGCCATCAGCCTGTGCAGCGAGCATACAGCAAGCGTTGATGGAGCGCCTATTCAGAATTACACCGCAGCCACAGCAATCGCCCGTGCCACAAATGAGTTTTGTCCCTTTAAGGTGATGTGCGTGCAGCGCTTCCAGCAGCGTTTCACCGGGGAGTATAAGCCATATTACCTCACGTCCATTGACTTTTAGTTGTATATCGATTTCATGCATGGTGCCATTCCTCCCCATGTAGAGCTAATCCCGCCGCTTGGCGCATTGCTCGCACCGCTGCCACTCCGCTCATACGTCGACGGTATTCGGCGGAGGCACGCTGATCACTGATGGGGCGCACTTCAGCACGGACAAGCTCTGCTGCTCGCTGAAAGGTCTCTTCGGTCGGGGCTTGTCCTATGAGCGTTTCTTCTGCAAGTGTAACTCGAAGAGGTATTGGAGCCACGGCGCCCATCACTATATGAGCGGCGGTGATACTGCCGTCTTTTATGATGAGGGTAACGGCGGCATTGACCATAGAAATGTCTTCAGCGGTACGTCCAATCTTACAAAAGCCGCCCTTGATAGTATCAAAATTGTCTAGGGGAATGCGCAGTTCGCGGATTAACTCCCGTTCACGAACGCTCTGTGCCGGGCCAACGAAAAAATTATCAAGTGGTACGGTATGTTCACCTTGCATACCCACAAGTATAACCTGAGCGTCTAGCGCTAACAAGGAGGGAGGAGTATCGGCAGATGGAAGTGCAGAGGCCACATTTCCCGCTAACGTTGCCATGTTGCGAATGTTTGGCGAGCCGCACACCGCAGCGCCACGCGCCAGAATACCATCAGCTAGCCCCTGTATTTTCGGATGCCTTGCTACACTGCGCATAGTGGCTCCAGCGCCAATGCGCAGCCAATCGTTTTCCTCGTGGATGTAGTCTAAACCTAGCTTGCGAATATCCACGACTTCGCGCACGCCGACCATGTAGCGCGGATTTACAAGCAGATCTGTGCCGCCTGCGATGACGGTTCGTCCATCTTCAGCAAGTAAGCTAGTCGCTTCAGTTAGTGCGGTGGGACTATAATAAGCTCTTATTTTAAGCATAAGCGAAATACCTTATTTAGTCAGTAAATACATCACAGCCTCCAGCACACCTCCAGCAACGGCGCGAGACTTATCCGATATGGTAAAACAGTGTTCGCGAATAGCACGCGGATCGATATCCCCTACCTTCATACCTGTGCTAACTACGAGATCATCACGCACAAGACCACGTAATATACCGGAAATAGTAGCACTGATAGGAACCGTGCCCTCGTCCGATTTTATCACGGCTACTATCTCTCCTGCCTGAACCTGGTCTCCGATTTGGTGCACACCATACAGTCTACCGGCACAGGAAGCTCGTAGCAAACGCTCACCGGCGTATCCGCCAATTGTACCAGGTATCCCTGTATTTTGCTCGGCATTTCCTTGTAGATAGACACGACCCAGGTTATGGCCGCGATTCGTCTCAATGACGGCATGCGCATCTTTGCCAGCTTCGTAGCCAGGACCAAGCGCGATCACAATCGGAGCATCGTTCATCGTGATACCGCTGTTGTGCTTCGATAGCGTCGCTTCTACCAGGACTCTCGGCTGTATCCGCCTGAATATCTCGCCGTCAGGATCAACTACAATTGGCATAAAGCCGTTGGCTAACGCTGCCCGAATATCCTCTACCGAACCGGCACGGCAGGCCGTTATACCTTCAACGGTCATTTTTCCGGATGGCACAGCTTCAGCAAATGCCACGGTACGACGAAGGACAGTGGGTTGGGGCAACTCTGTTGCCATGACAGCGAAGCCTGCTCGTTTTAGACGGTGTATAACTCCTGTGGCAAGATCACCAGCGCCTTTTACTGCAACCAGAATATCACGCAGTCCCATTGAGCCGTTGTTGGTTGTATTCTGCTTCGTCACTCTATCCTCGAGAGCTAATGCCAGCCAATATAGTGCAATGTTTGCGATATCTGTTGACCGGCGCGAGTCACAGCAGCAATCAGTTCAGCCTGCTTAGGATGACAGCGTTCGCTTGGGCCTCCGATCGAAACTGCGGCAACAACTGTGTTGAGGTGGTCAAAGATAGGAGCTGCGACAGCGTCAATGCCCTCTTCTAGTTCACCGCTTGAAATAGCATAGCCATTGGCGCGAACGCTACGCAGTTCCTCAAACAGTAAGCGCGGATCGGCAATCGTGTTATTTGTGTACTTTACAAGGCTCATGTGGCTCAGTATCTCTCGCAGCCGTACCTCCCATTGATAAGCGAGTAGCACTTTCCCTGTGGAGACAGCATGCGCGGGAAGGTGTTGTCCCGGTACATTGACGGCACGCACGAAGAAATAAGAATCTTCGGTGTCGATAATCACCGCTTCCATGCCTTCGAGTACAGCCAGGTGTACCGATTCGTGTGTCTGATCGCGCAGTTCCATCAGTATAGGTCGCGCGGTTCTGCGCACTGTATGGGAACTCAGGATACTGGCGCCAAGGGCTGTAACTCGCAGGCTGAGGGCGTACTTATGGTTATCCTCGTCCTGTACTAGTAGTCCCTCGTTGACCAGGGCTGTTACCAGTCGATGGGTAGTGGATTTCGGTAGCCCTGTGACATTGGCCACATCCGTAATACCAAGCATTCCCTGATTTCCGAAAGCACGTAGAACACTGGCTATACGATGAACGATCTGAACTGTTTTTTCACCGTCCAGGGGTTCCCCATGGCGCATACTCTTCCCTCAATATCACAATACTGGCTCTGTGTTCTGTACAGTGGAATCATGTTCCATCAATCATGGAATGAGTATAGCCAATGCCAGTGAGGAGTGTCAAGCAAAATTATTCTTCTTGAATGTTATGTGAACTACCCTCGCATTGGCATGAACTCGTTATGAAGTTGTATGATGGATTTCAGTTCACTTGTATTTCAGAACTACACTATCACTAGCCAGGGAATAAGGAGTACATCAGTACATGTCAATGCAAATGGATCAGAAGATTACCGTAGATTTCGATGTTCCAGCCAAAATGAGAGATGCCACTACTTTACGCGCTAATATCTATCGGCCAGCAGGTGATGGTCAATGGCCCGTACTACTTACGCGTCTACCTTATGGTAAGGACTTCCCCCTTGGAAGTTCTGTAATGGATCCTGCTCAAGTAGCTCGAAGGGGTTATGTTGTTATTGTGCAGGATACTCGTGGCCGCTTCACGTCAGAGGGGGAATGGGTGCCTTTTATCAATGAGGCACTAGATGGCGTTGATACTATCGCATGGGCTTCTCGATTGCCATATAGTAATGGCATTGTTGGTATGTATGGCATATCCTATTTTGGCTTTACGCAGTGGTCGTCCGCTGTCCACCACCCCTCTGCTCTGAAAGCTATAGTGCCAACTCAGACGTGGAATGATCCTTTCAATGGCGTCATATTTCGTGGAGGAGCATTAGAATTAGGTGTTGCAGGAAGGTGGCAACTGATGATGGGTCTTGATGTGTTAATGCGTCGTCATCGCAATGATCCCCAGGCCCTGGGACGTTCTATCTATTTGTTGGCAAAAGAGATGGACGCTCTAGGGAAAGAGGGGTACTGGTCTCTGCCGCTTCGTGAATTCGCGCCGATTAAGCAACAAGATGTAGCTCCTCATTTCTTCGAGAATTTTTCGCGGCCGATGGATCGTGAACATCCGCTAATGCAGCCAATGTTTATTACGGGAAGGCATGAAAATGTCACAGTTGCAGCTCTGAATGTTGGTGGATGGTATGATATTTTCTTACAAGATACTATTGATAATTTCAAGTTTATGCGTGAGCAGGGCAGTACGCCCGAGGCACGGCAAAGCAAGCTCATCATTGGATCATGGGCGCACGGTGCGTTTACGAATCCTATAGGTGAAATGAACTTTGGCTTCGGATCCAGCGCTGCCTTTATCGACCTGCAGATTGATTTCATGAGTTTACAGGTGCGCTGGTTCGATCACTGGTTGAAAGGTATCGATACAGGCATGTTAAATGAAGCGCCCATTAAGTTGTTTGTGATGGGAACCAATGTCTGGCGTGATGAGCAAGAATGGCCCCTGGCTCGTGCAGTGGAGACACATTATTACTTGCACAGCAATGGCCATGCCAACACCCTCCATGGCAATGGCTATCTGACTACTGACCTGCCTGATCCACAAGAGCCGGCAACCGATCATTATGCGTATGATCCTGCTAATCCGGTCATTACACGAGGTGGTGCACTCTTGATGTCGCCAGAGTATCCTGCAGGCCCTTATGATCAGCGTCCAACTGAGAGTCGCGAAGATGTTCTGGTATATACAACAGGTGAGTTAAAAGAGGATCTCGAGGTGACTGGCCCGATCAAAGTACATCTTTGGGCCATTTCCAGCGCGACAGATACCGATTTTGTGGCACGCCTGGTAGATGTTCACCCCGATGGCTATGCGCAAAATCTTACCGATGGTATTATCCGCGCTCGATATCGACGTTTTGCACACAGGGAAGCTGCATCGTTGATTGAGCCAGGGAGAGCCTACGAATACGAGATCGATCTCTGGGCAACCAGCAATATCTTCAGGGCTGGGCACCGCATTCGTCTGGACGTAACGAGCAGCAATTTCCCGCGCTGGGATCGCAATCCCAATACGGGGCATGAATTTGGAGCTGATACAGAGCTGGAAATTGCGGATCAAACAATCTTTCACGATAGCGAGCATCCCTCATATTTGGTGCTGCCGATTGTGCCGCAAACGTAGTCGAGATCCTCACTGCTTTGCTCGAGTGACAATTCAGCTATACCAGTTGCTTCAATGTCTCCTGTACTGATGATGCAAATTCCGGATGTGTCTCAGCGAGAGCGTGTAATGCGGTAACAGACTCTACATCATGATACTGTGCGATAAGCTGACAAGCAACACGTACAACTGTATCACGAGGATCATTGAGCGCTTCGCGTATGATAATGCGAGTGCGTGCATCCTCACCCTGAGGGTCGATACTCTTCAGCGCTTCAAGCGCCTGGGCGCGCACATATGGGTCAAAGTCGTTTGCCGCCTGCAAGATGAAGTCGAGCGTACTACTATCCCCAAATTGCGCAAATGTGCGAATAGCAGCCCCGCACACAATACTTCCTGGTATATCAGCATCTCCATTCGCGAGATTATCACGGCGTTTACTGCGTTTGGTGCGTGCATCAACATTGATGGTGCGCTTTACAAGCTCGCGAATGGAACCTACAGCACGAGGTTCATTTAATTGAACCAGGGTATCGCACAGTTGTCCCACGATAGTCGCCTGCTCGCGGTCGGTGATTAGTGTAGTGGTATCAAGGCGAGCTATCAGCGCTTGTGAGATACGCGGATCGCGCAATTCACTGAGTACTTTTAAGCAAGGTAGGAAAGCTTCCTCTTGATGATTGAGCGCTTCCCATAGTACGTTGCGACCACTACTGTTCATCCATCGCTCGATATCGGGCATCATAGGTAAACTGGCATAGACAGGTTGTACAATAAGTTGATCCTGTATAGCGCCGCGGGAAATATCACCCCAATAGTGACCAAGCAGTAGTCCAAGGCGATGAAGTGCAATCACCAACTGCCAGTTTGGAGCGGTTTTTGCCCCTTCAAAGAGCGCACTGGTCAATTGGGGGAGGTTACGCTCAAAAATAAGAGGGAGTGTGTTGCTACCGGCGTAATTCATGCTGTCTTGTAAAATCTGGCTAACGACCAATGCCGCCTGTTGCGTGAGGCGAGGCGTAATATTCTCACCACCTCGCAGGTAGGTTTCAAGTGGAAGTGTGCGAAACAATGGAACTGCAATATAGCTCTCTAATCCATTGGCATGGTCAAGGCCACTTGCCAGCATGATCTCGTAAAAACGAGCTTGATTGAGAGTCGCGAAAGCGTCGATCACGTCAACCTTCGCCCAACCCTCAGCATCTATAAGTGCGCTAGCCAGAGCTTTCATTGCAGCTACCGTTGATTGTTTGACCAATGATCGCGTTGCATAAAGGGAAGAGCTGAGATCAGTAGCGAGTTTTCCAAGCACCTCTGAGATGTCCGCTGTTTTATAATAGCCCAGCATAAGCATTGCAATACGCCTGGCCCGACCAATCATCATTTCTGCTGGATTAGCGTCGACTGGCAGATCAACGGGGTCTTCTTGCCCTATAATGTAGAGCCATGCAGGAACAAGATCTCCGGCGCGGTCAATCTCCAGGATATTGGGGACAAGGACAGGTATCCATTGCTGAAGAGAACCTACATTCAGTAATGGAATAATCCGCTCAGCAGTTTCTTTGACGGACTGCCCACCCCAACGTAAATCGGTCACTAACATTGTTAGTTCTGTGCGCAACTCACTAAGTGTCTGTTTCACTTCTGGAGCATCTGCGCTCAGTTCGGGAAGCTTATGTCGTGCTGCGAGGTGCTCGACAGTTGCGGATCGGTTTGACTTCTGTTGCGCGGCGACTGATGCAGGTACCATAGTAGCGGAGGGCGCAGGCGCTTCAACGGATGATGTATCAATTACCTCATCAATATCCATTCCTCCTAGCCCCGTTGGTTCTGTCGCAAAGCTATGAAAAAATATATCAGGTTCTGCCTTCTCTAGACTCAATTCGATACTTATTTCGGACATGCTATTTCGATCCTTTAAGCAAATTTGGATTCCTGAGAGCTACTATCAAATAGATCCATGGGAATTGATACACTGAGTGTTATTGGCACATTGTAACGTTCTCTGTTAAGATGGTCAAGTAAGGAAAAGCATCATTGTAACTTTATCCTCAAAGAAGCGTACAATATAGTAGAGAAAGTATGCTACAAATAGCGCCAAAGGAGTGAGATATGAGTAATCAGGAGATGCAATTTGCAGACCCCGATTGGAAACCCTCACAACAACTTGACACAAAAACCAATCCGCAGGAGCAGGAAGTAAATAATCCCCAACCGATAAATACTGGATATCGCGAACAGAATCAATGGAGGACAACACCGCCTTCGCCACCGCAACAAGAGGGATACACTGGTCTCCGTCCCTATGCAGGCCCTGCTCCACAGCAAAGGCAAGGTGAGTATTTTGGACAACGACAGTATAGAAGACGTGGTCGAGGTCCTTGGTTCTGGATCATTCTAGCTATCATTATTATTAGCTTGATGAGTGGAGGATGGCGTTCTTTCAACGGTCCTGGTTTTGATCGCAATCATGTTGAGCCGAAACAAATTGTGGGAAAACCCATTGACTATACAGTTACTGGGCAAGCGACCATTGTGATTTTCGATCCGGATGGCAATGTAACGGTTACTGAAGGCCAATCGAATACCGTAATGATCAGGGCAGTAAACAACAACCCTTTCGGCAATCCCAATAATTTGCCGTTAACCTCCAATCAAAGCCCGGATGGCAAGACCATTAATGTCAACGCTCAAGACAGTGGGCAAGGTCCTGTCGATCTTAAAGTGGTGGTTCCGAACAATACCATTTTGCAACTGCAAACGGATTCTGGCGATATCAATATCAACGGTGTCGAGGGGCAAATGACGCTGAAAACGAATAGTGGTAGCATCAATACGTCAAATGATGTGCTGAGTGGTTCGTCCACAATGTCAACGAGATCTGGCCATATTTCCTTTGATGGAACAATGGGTACTGGTGGATCATACCAATTTCAGTCCAATAGCGGCACGGTAGATCTCACTGTGCCGTCTACCCCGGCGTTTCATGTAGATGCAACTACTGACACAGGTTCGATCACGAGCGACTTCCCAAGCGTAAGTATACAGAAAAATAGCTCAGGCTCAGGTTCTAAGGCAAGCGGAGATGTGGGTGGGAACTCACAGGGCCAGGCGGCAAAGGTGACAATCACTACTGGAAGTGGCGACATCAACTTGCATCAGGGATAGCTCATCATTATCTTAGAAATTGACGAGTTTCCTTAGAAATTGACGAGTTTCCTTAGAAATTGCTGAGACTTTTTATTGTTGACTTGTTCTTGAATAATATGGCTGTTATTCTTAAGGTAATAGGTAATTCTGCGGACATCGGTAATCGTTACGAAATGATATCCGCAATACCTCTGAAAATGTCCTGGTGGAAATACTTTTGAAACTGCTAGAAGGAGGATCATCAATGGCAGATATTAAAGGTCATGGTCGTGGTTTTGCATCTATGAGTCCAGAGAAGAAGCGCGAAATCGCCAGCAAGGGTGGTAAAGCGGCCCATGCCCAGGGTACAGCGCACAAATGGACTAGTGAAGAGGCACAAGCCGCAGGACGCAAAGGTGGTTCAATCAGCCGCCGTCGCCCAAAAAGTACCGCTACAGCGTAGAAAAGATTTGATTCCTACTACTGGCAAGGCTGGCTTTAATCAAAGCCAGCCTTTCACTTTGTTCAGGGTAGCTGCACATATTTAGTAGGATCTACCCAGATATTATTAACAACTACCATGAAATGCACATGTGGCCCTGTTGAAGCTCCTGTACTGCCCTCGTAGCCAATCACCTGGCCCCTGGTTACATTTTGGCCTACCTTAACGATGAAATGATCCAGGTGTCCATAGATCGTGGCAATGTAATATCCGTGATTGATTTTAACTGCCCAGCCTAATCCTGACCAATCCCAACCTGCCCAGATAACTTGTCCATTATCTGCTGCCATTACTGGCGTTCCGTAGGATGCTGCAAGATCAATGCCTGTGTGTGGTTTCCAACATCCACACCATAACTGGTATTCAGGATGTCCAAAGGCCTGTGTAATTACAGCTCCTTTTATTGGTCTCTGCATTTGTCCTGTATCCATCACACCGCTGGCGGTAATGTACGTTGCGCAGGTACCCCAAATATCACTTCCTCCACAGTAGCCCTCTCCCGTTACCAGTGAAGACGTGGGTGTTGACAGTTGATGCAAGGTTTCGACTTCACCAAAATGCCCGGTTGCAATCAGACTTCCAATTGCCTGCGCTATAGTGCGTGGATGCTGAGTGTTATTTTCCAATGGAACGACAAATGACGAAGCCAGGGCGATGATTAGAACGCTCCCAAGCAGTACACCGGGAAGAATAAAACGGCCTCTCCGATGTTTGGATTGCTCAAGCGGCTCTGTACGCCTCCGTTTTGTTGAAGCTGGAATGACTATAGGAAGCTTGGTGCTGGTTGTCGTGATATTGAACTGGCCAGGCTGGATTGTCGTGGGAAGTTTTACGGTGTTGAGAGATCTGCCATTTCCATTGCTTGGGGATTTCGTGTCATCAGGATCGGGAGAAGAGAACATACTAAAACCTCGCACTACAAAGAACAACTCCATTGCTGTGTTTGATACACAATGGCACTTTACCTGAAAATAATGCTGCTTACCAATCAGCCTGCCATCAAATAGCGCAAATAGGCTAATTGCATCACGTGCATCTTAACCAGCAGAAACTAATGAAATTGAACGTTCTTAGCGTAGAGTTTTGCAGATAGACTACAGATGACCATATCTGCGAAGTATTTCCATAGTACGCTCAACAGGCAAAGCATGCAGAATATGCCCATCGATACCGCTCACTGTAGTTGCGCGAAACAAAGCGTTCAATACAGCCTCCTCTGTCGCTTCAACTGTAGCATCAAAAAGTAAATTGAGGATCTGCGAGCTTTCAGTCACAAGACGAATTGGCGCCTCAACTTCCGCTGGCAGGCGTGGAATGCGCACACCAGTGGAGAAAGCAAGAAAAATCTCTCCACTTCCATTATGGGCAGTGGAGCCTGTACGAGCCAGACCCAAACCTGCGCGGCGCGCGAGTCGCTGCAAGCTCAATGGGTGTAATGGGGCATCGGTAGCCACTACAACAATACAAGATCCTTCTGCCGGTTTGTCGTATCCCGTTTCACCCGGCATCAAGTCTTGAATTTCACGACCTACCGGCGCTCCTGCGATTGTCAGGTAATGACGATCACCAAAATTGGTATTGACCAAAGCACCAATCGTATAACCACCATACTGCTCTGGTAGTTGACGTGAGGCTGTCCCAATACCCCCTTTGAAATCGAAACAATGTAAACCAGTTGCAGAACCAACAGCTCCCTCCAAGACGGGACCAGCGCTGGCGCTTTCTATTGCCTGTACGACATGCTCTTCACGTACATGAAACCCGGCAGCATCATTCAGATAACTGTCGTCACACTCACCAACCACGGGCATCATCACGTCAGTACGCCCAATCCGTTCATCTCGGTCACTTAAATAGCGAGCAACCGCGTGAAACACAATGCCGATACTCATTGAATTTGTGAGGAGAATTGGTGCATCTAACGTTCCTAATTCGTTGAGGCTTGTGATACCAATAATCTCACCACAACCATTAAGCACAGAGCAACCAGCATACAAACGCTCGCCAAAGAAATCTCCCGGAGGTATAATAGCAGTAACTCCTGTGCGCGCAGGACCCGCCCCACGTCTGCCGGGACTTTCCCCCTCCCACACAGTGCAATGACCAACACGGACTCCTGCAACGTCAGTAATCGCATTCAATGGCCCGGGGGGTAAAACGCCAGGCGTTATTCCCAGGTCACGTGCACGCGGACGAGCTTCCGACATCGTCGTTATGGTTCCTTTCTACTTTGCCACTTCAGGAAAAAATTCATGATGGCAGATGTATACTCCTTTTCGCAGCGCAAGTGTGCAGCGTGCCCTGCATCAAATAACAGTATCTGTGAGTTGGGAATACGTTCAGAAATGATACGCGCATAATCTGCGGGAACAATGCGGTCACGTTTGCCATGCATAATCAGGGCCGGACAGCGAATAAATGCCAATTCTTCATCAGTGATGATTACACCGCCAGCGGCAACCAGTTTTTCCTGTCCCTCTACATACATGCGCGGAAGTGATCGCCAGTAGGGTTCTCCATGTAGCTTTGCCAGTTCTTTTTGCCAATCTTCTGCCAATGGGTTTTCAACCAGCCAGTGACGAATGGAGGCAACATCCTGCGCATTGATTGCTGGTTGAGCACCCATCACAGCCAGGGCCAACACGCGCTTTGGATATAAAGCAGCTAGCAAGAGGCCGGCGATGCCTCCATCGCTAAAACCCAGCACCAGCACCTTCTCAATATTCAAGCTATCAAGAAGCATAACGAGGTCTTTCGCGTCATCTCGATAAAAAGAAAGAGTATAACTACTCCGATGCGTTGAACGTCCATACCCATGCAGATGTGGAGCAATGACGCGGAAATGGCTGAGCAAAGCAGGTAATTGTCCTGCAAAATCACTTTCAGGCGTTCCTCCAAATCCATGAATCAAAAGAACCGTGTATAGTTGAGAAGAAAGGGATAACGTGGTGAAATTTGGCTCAAAAACATCGTAGTACATCATAGTATTTGGCGTATCGAGAAATGGCATTGTTCACCTGTTCTTGAGAACCCTATAGACAGGTTTGCTTGTTTGATGAGAACAGTATAGCATCTGGCAAAGAGTGCGCAAAAGTTAAGTTTCGGAATCCTTGACAGGCTGTATGCTCATCATTATACTTTAAGGCAATACACAAGACCACTTTTATCAAAGAGATTCAATCTGCCATTTCACTATGCGGCTAAGTAAAGGAGTGGCCTATGGACTCCGAGCAAATCATACCAGATGACGCTCTAACCCCTATCACCAGTAGCGGAGACCTCTCTCAATCTATTAATCCCATTGCGGATGAGCTCATCATTAGTGCCAGTAAGGTCAACAAATACTTTGGTGACAAACATGTACTCAAAGATGTCGATTTCGAAGTACACAAAAGGGAAGTCGTTGCGCTGATCGGTCCGAGCGGTTCAGGTAAGAGTACACTTATTCGCTGCTTTAATGGCCTGGAAAAGCATACAAGTGGAGAGATCTCGATCCATGGTCAAAAACTCGACCCCCGCGCCTCAAACAAACAACTCGCACCAATCCGCCGCGAACTGGGCATGGTCTTCCAGAATTTTAACCTCTTTCCGCACATGACCGTTATTCAAAATGTAATTGAAGCCCCTTTACTCGTTCGCAAAATGCCAAAGGATCAGGCGGTAGCTCTTGGTGAGAAGTTACTGGCGAAAGTTGGCCTGGCAGAGAAGCGCGATGCCTATCCAAATAAACTCTCAGGCGGACAGAAGCAGCGTGTGGCTATTGCGCGCGCACTGGCTATGCAGCCGCAGGCGCTGCTCTTTGACGAGCCAACCTCCTCACTCGATCCCGAACTGGTGGGCGAGGTACTCAAAGTGATGCGAGACCTGGCCTATGAAGGAAGTACGATGGTAGTGGTGACGCATGAAATGCAGTTTGCTCGTGATGTTTCTGATCGTGTCGTCTTCATCTCCGATGGCGTGATCGTAGAACAGGGCGACCCTGAAGAGATATTTAAGCAACCAAAGCATGAGCGCACAAAGCTATTCCTGGAGCGCGTGCTCTCGTATTTGCCTTAGGCGAAACATCGATAGACCAGGATTACTAACAGAAAGGCAATGATGCGTTATGAAACCTGAGATTGACAGGCGAACATTTCTCAAACGTGTGGGTCAGGCAGGAGGGCTCGTAGTTGCGGGCGGAACCCTCGAATCTTTCCTGGCGGCTTGTGGCGGTAATGTATCTACAGGAGGTGGGACTACACCTACCCCGGGTGTCACGCCCATAGGTAATGCTGGACTCAAAACTCCTGGTCTATTGCAGTGGGGGGCAACCTCTGATGGTGGGGCTCCATATGTCTTCCCAGATCCAAGCAATCCCAACCAGCTGGTTGGCTTCGAGTATGAAATTGGTCAAGCCATGGCTAAGCTGATGAGGGTTACATCTAAGCAGATAGAAAACGACTATGGACAGATGGAGCAGGCTCTACGGGCGAACAAATTCGACATGGTGATGAATGGCTGGGAAAAGACTCCTGACCGCGAGAAAACTGAGCTTTTCTCCCAGGCCTACTATCGCTACGGACAGCAGATTGTGGTACGAGCGGATGACACACGTTTTGCTGGCATGACAACCTCAAGCGATCTTGGTTTGACAAATTTAGAAGGTCTCACAGTTGGAACGGGCGCAAGCTATAAGGCAGCAGATATATTAGGGGAAGATAAGAAGATCACCACCAAGCTCTATGATCCAGATCTTCCATTTAATGATCTGGCAGCGCACAGGATTGATGCCGTGTTAATCGACGGGCCAATCGCGGCCTACTATGTTGTGGGTGCTGGTCCCGGTGCCACCCCTAATCCTGCTTTGAAGCTAATCGGGAAACCGTTCCGTACTGATGATTACTTTGTTGGCTTCAATAAGGCTAACCCCAATGCGCAAATCTTGCAGCCAGAGATCGATCAAGCACTCGCTGTCCTCAAAAAGGATGGGACGCTGAAAACGATCTATATGAAATGGAGCATGTGGAACGATCAGCAGGCTGAGATCGGCATTATGTAGGTTTTAGAGCTAAACATCCACGCACGGTTTGCTCTTCATTACAACGTAGGACTTGATGGCATCATCTTTCACTGATTGATGCTCACAAAGACCTACGTTGCGCTGGTTTCAGCAAAGAGACAATATTTTTGCCTGAATTGATATTTGCGCGGTTGATAACAAAGGATGTGCTTTGTGGACCTTATCCAGCAAGCTCTTCCAGATTTTTTGGTGGGTGTAAGAAACACCATCATATATTGTGTCTCTGCTTTTCCACTGGCTCTTCTTCTTGGGCTTATTCTTGCACTAATGAGCAGTTCTCGTATCATCTGGCTGAGAGGGCCAGCACGTATTTATATTGAGATCATACGGGGCACTCCTTTCATTGTTCAACTCTTCATTCTCTACTATGCAGTGGGCGCTATCTTGTTGACAGTCAATTTGGAAGTTCTTGATAATGCCTGGTCTGCAGGCATTGCTATTTTAGCAATAAACTACTCTGCATATGAGGCGGAAGTATTTCGTGCTGGCTTTCTTTCAGTTGACAGGGGTCAGACAGAAGCTGCATTATCTCTGGGTCTAACATCGTTTCAGAACTTCTTTCGCATCATCCTACCACAAGCTGTTCCTCTTATGATTCCTCCATTCGTTAATGATTTTATCTATATGCTCAAAGACTCTGCTATAGTAAGCGTGATTTCCGGCACTGAACTCACTGCTGTGCTGAACATCTGGGTTACGCATCATGGTAGTAACCCTATACCTCTTTACGCACTTGCAATTGTGCTCTACTTGCTTCTTAGCATACCGACCTCATATGCTGCCAGATATTTTGAACGTAGAGTGCGCGCGGCATTGTAATTTGGAAGGAGAAAAACGTGTCATTTGTAGAACCCTCGGTAGAACGTCGCTCGCTACGCCGGTTCGAGAAAAGAACTGTTGGTGAACCAGGTACATCAGTCTGGCATATCGTATCAAACGGCCTCTTTTATGTAGTGGTATTGGTAGCCGTGGGTGTGTTTGTATACTACCTGTACACCTTCCAGAGGGACCGGGGTTTGCTGACCCTCTATTTGCCCGTTTTGTTAGATGGGGTCAAGGTAACCTTCATTGTCTCAATATTGAGTATGGTGCTAGCGACTATCTTTGGCTTTATTGGTGCCCTGGGGCGTCTTTCACGTTTTGCGCCTACCCGTTGGCTCGCAACGGTCTATGTTGAAGTGGTGCGTGGGACACCTATTCTTGTACAGTTACTGTTGTGGTATTATGGCGTAGGCTACGTATTATCGTCCATAGGCTTTGACCCCTATAGTATCGTTTTTCAAGTTATGACAGTTTTCCAAAGCAATAGCCTTGTCCCAGACCAGTTTAATGCTTATTTCTATGGCATAATTGGATTGAGTTTTAACTATGGTGCCTATCTGACTGAAGTCTTTCGTACGGGTATCGAATCAGTATCGAAAGGTCAGACTGAGGCTGCTTTGAGCTTAGGCTTGAATTCCCGGCAGATAATGCGTCACATCGTGCTGCCTCAGGCATTCCGTATCACTATACCTCCATTTACGAACTACTTTATTACATTGGTACAGGATAGTGCCTTGCTCTCCGTTTTGGCTGTAATAGAGCTGGATCACCAAACGTTTGCCAATGCCTTGACGCAGACAGATGCAAACGTCAAAATGTTTGTGTTCG
>WNFX01001866.1_pt1 | contig 41919 bp, 36 predicted proteins | sample 5400111 | NCBI WGS metagenome assembly WNFX01 (sample SAMN13153363, study PRJNA577476) | soil metagenome | isolation source: 40 cm soil or saprolite under grassland replicate 1 | place: USA:California | collected 2016-06-15
TGCCGCCGGAGCAGGAGAGGCACTACTTGTTCAGCAACGTGCTGGAATTCCTCGAGCGCGGCGGCCGGGAGAGGCCACTCCTGCTCGTCATCGAGGACCTGCACTGGGCAGACGACTCCACTCTGCTGTTGCTCCAGCACCTCGCGCAGCGTGCGAACGGGATGCGCGTCCTGGTCATCGGCACGTACCGGGATATCGAGCTAGAGGGCCACTATCCGCTGCAGCGCGCTCTCGAAGTCCTCGTTTCACAGCGGCTTGCCGAGCAGATATCGCTCGACTGTCTGGCGCCGGCGGCGGTAGAAGCGATGCTTCGCGCGCTGGCCGGCCGGCCGCTACCGCAACAGCTATTCCAGCTCATTATGAGCGAGACCGAGGGTAATCCGTTCTTCATCGAGGAGGTGTTCAAGTATCTGCTCGAGGAGAAGAAGCTGGTGGACGACAGCGGTCAATGGCGGGCGGAGGTCATCGCCAGCGAGCTGGATGTTCCAGAAGGAGTGCGGCTGGTAATTGCCCGGAGGCTGCAGCGCCTGAGCGACGGCTGTCACCGACTGTTGACAGCCGCAGCGGTCATCGGCTATAATTTCACGTTCGACCTCCTGACGTCCGTGAGCGAGATCGATACGAATACGGTGCTCGACTGCATGGACGAAGCGGAGAGAGCGCACCTGATTGTCTCGGGCGAGGTCGATTCGCGCTTCATCTTCAGCCATGAGCTAATCAGGCAGACGCTGCTCGCCGACGTTTCGGCGGCCCGGCGCCAGCGCCTTCATCTACAGATAGCGGAGGTGATGGAAAGGGCTCAGTCGTCGGCGCAGCAAGAGATCGCGACGGACCTCTCCTACCACCTCTCGCAGGCGGGCGATTCGGCCGATCCCCGGAAGCGTTCTCGCTATCTCTTGCTGGCCGGCGATCGGGCTTTGTCGGCGGCTGCGTTCGAGGACGCCCTGCGCCAGTACGAGGACGCCCTTTCGCTGCAACCGAAGGATGACGCGCGGATGCACGCGGAGCTGCGTTACAAGCGCGGGCTCGCGCTGAGGAGCCTCGCCCGGTGGGAGGAGGCGCTCGAGGACTGGCGGGACGCGCTGGCGAAGTACGAGGCGCTGCGCGACCTAGAAGCTGTTGGGCAGGTGTCATCGGACGCGGCGAGGCAGTTACTTTGGGGCGGGCGCTACCTGGAGGCTCTCGAGCTTGCGCTCAGAGGGCTAAGCCGCCTCGGTAAAGTCGTCAGCCCGCATCGCTGTCTGCTGCTTGGGAACGCCGGTCTCACGCTGAGCGTCGCGGGCTATTACCGGGCGGGCGCCGGCATGATCCGGGAGGCGGTGAGACTGGCTGAGGAACTGGGCGACGACCAGCTAATGGCGCGGGCACTAGTCGGGAAGGCTGTGCACCACTTCAGCTACGGACAGACCGTGCAGCAGGCGGAGGCGGGCCGGCGGGCGATCGAGCTGTGCAAGGCCACGGGCGACCTCTGGGACCTGACCAACGCACTCTGGGTGACCCTGGCGACTGCAGACTCGCTCGACGAGAGCGCCGCGCTCAACGAGGAGCTTGAGTCGCTTGCCTCCCGCCTCGGCAACCAGGGCGCGCTCTTTTTCAGCTCGCGGGCGACGGCGCATCGCGACCTTATGCTGACAGGCAATATCAGCGCGTTCGAAGAGTTCGCGAAGCAAGACGTGGAGACCTGCCGCAAGATCGGTCTCGTCGGCCTCTCACAGTCCTACGCCTACTGCGGACTTGCGCATTTCTGGCTCGGCCGCTGGGATGAGGCAGCAGCGGAGCTGACGACAGCGGCGGAGGTGGAGGAGGCGGGCGTCTGGGAGAGTCTGGACTCGTCGTGTCTCCTCAAGATGAGGGCGTACCAGGGCGACAGGTCGGGGGCGCTGCGGGTCCTGCGCGCACCACCGCGCCGTCCTCCGCAACTGCCGCTGAGGCGCAGGCTCTCGCTGGCAAAGGCTTTCCTGCGCGCCGCACGTGCGGCGGGTCTGAAGAGCGGGGCGATCTGGCAGGTGCTGTCGCCGCTGAGGGAGCGCTCGATAGGAAGGCGCGCCTTCCGGAAGGGCGCCGTAAGGACAATCGGCACATGGCAGATGACGGTGGAGGCGACCGAAGGTCTCGCTTTGATGGACATGCGTCGCGAGGCGTTCAAGTTGTACCCGCGACTCGAAGACATGATAAACAGCGGCGGCGCCGTAATGCCCTTTCACTGCGACCGGCTATTGCAGACAGCAGCCGGTATCGCGGCAACCGCGGGCGGGCAATGGGACAAGGCGGAGGGCCACTATCGGAAAGCGATGGAGCAGGCGCGGGACCTGCCGCACCGACTGGAACAGCCGGAGGTCCGGCGCTTCTACGCGGAAATGCTGCTGGAGCGCGGCGCACCTGGAGACCGGGAGACGGCGCGAGCGCTGCTGAGCGAGGCCTTAGCGATGTACCGCGAGCTGGGGATGCCGAAGCATGTGGAGATGGCGGAGGCGATGCTGACGGGGACATAGTCGCAGCGCTGGCCGCCCACCCCTCGCCGCACGGCTCGCTCGGAATGACAGAGGGTGGGACGCTGCCGTCTAAATTCTGAGATGGCGGGCGTTTTCCGCGACGCTCATTAGCGGTACTCGTCTCGGGGCGGCGAGAACACATCCACGAATACGCACTCCTCCAGCGCGGTGGCCTCGTGCTCGGCGCCACCGGGGACCATCCAGGTGTCGCCCGCGGAGAGCTCGCGGACTTCGTCGCCCAGCTTGAAGCGGCAGCGGCCGGCGACCAGGTATCCGGTCTGCTCGTGCGGATGCGTGTGCAGGGGGACGACGGCGCCGGCCTCCATGCGTATTTCGCAGAGCATCATCTTGTCGCCATCGGTCAGAGTGCGGCGGACGACGCCTGGGAGCATCTCGACCGGGTTGGCTGCGGAGTTGAGGACGATGGGCATCGGGGGCCTCCTTAGCGAACAGTGAGTAGTGAACAGTGATCAGCGGGAAATTTGGGAGCGACCACGCTAGGCGGACGCCTGTTCGTGACGCAGGCGGTGGAGGGAGTCGCGGATGTGGTCATGCTTGAGGGCGAGGATGGCGGCGGCGAGGAGAGCCGCGTTCTTCGCTCCGTTGATCGCGACGCAGGCGACAGGGACGCCCGGCGGCATCTGGGCGATCGAGAGGAGAGCGTCGAGGCCGGAGGCTGCGTGGGTCCCAGAGGAGATGGGAACACCGATGACGGGCAGTGTGGTCATGGAGGCGACGACGCCAGGGAGGTGCGCAGCCATTCCGGCGGCGGCAATGATGACCTCGAAGCCGTTGCCGGCGGCTGATGCAGCGAACTGCTGGACCTTTGCGGGCGAGCGGTGGGCCGACATAACGTGGAGCTCATAGTCGATGCCGAGGTCGGTCAGGGTCTCGACGCATGGCTCTAGGACCGGCAGGTCTGATTTGGAGCCGGTGAGGATCGCTACGCGTGGCATCGCAGACGGGAACTACCGCGAATCGCAACCCCTTGAAAGACGGCCGCTTACGAGCTTGAATAGAACATCGGCGCGCTGGCGTGAGTGTGGAAGGGAAGGTGTGGAGGTATGGAAACGCACGTTTCGCTGGAATGCGGGGCCGAATTCGCGACTCACGCGGCTGTGGACGAGCATGTCAGAGGCGAGCATATGGGGTTTTCGACAACGAACGCGCCGGCTGGGCAGGCCTGAAAATGTCAGTCGTACACTATGGAGTTTCCGACAACAGAGAGCCTGAAGAGCACGAGCGGACGCATCGCTTGGGTGTAGCCACAGACTAATCGACACGCGCGTCCTGCGCCGGCGCGGCGATGTCTCTGCGATACTGGGCGCGGCTAAAGTGGATGCGCTGGACATTGCGGTAGGCGATGGCACGCGCCTCCTGCAGCGTGGCAGCCGAGGCTACGACCGTAAGGACGCGACCGCCGCTCGTGCGGACTGTGTCGTCCTCGTCGCGAGTTGTGCCGGCGTGAAATACGAAGACTCCAGGCTCGACGGAGTTGAGGCCGGCAATGGGGAAGCCGGTTTCGTATTGGCCGGGGTAGCCGCCCGAGGCAATGACGACACCGATGCAGGCGTCGGTCGACCACTCGATCTCGGCTTCGGAAAGACGGTTGTTGGCGACGGCCCAGCAGATTTCGAGCAGGTCTGACTTGAGGCGCGGCAGAAGAACCTGAGTTTCCGGGTCGCCGAAGCGGCAGTTGAACTCGAGAACGCGCGGGCCTTCAGAAGTAATCATTAGGCCCGGGTAAAGGACGCCGCGATAGGGCGCGCCTTCCTCGCGCATCGCCTGGACGGCGGCTTCGGTAATCGTCTCGTGGATGAGCGGCTCGAGGGGTTCATCGAGCCAGAGGGGTGGGCTGTAGGCTCCCATCCCGCCGGTGTTCGGGCCTTCATCGCCGTCGTAAACGCGCTTGTAATCGCAGGAGAAGGGCATCGGCGCCACGGCAAGGCCGTCGGTAAAGGCGTGCGCCGAGACCTCGCGGCCGGAGAGACGCTCCTCGACGATGACAGTCGAGCCGGCGGGGCCGAAGATGCGCTCGTCTCCGAGCATGAGGTCGACGGCGCGAAGCGCTTCGTCGGTGGTATCGCACACGAAGACGCCCTTGCCCGCCGCGAGCCCATCGGCCTTGACGACGAGCGGGGCTGTTCGAGATTCGACATAATCGCGAGCGGCTGAGCGGCCCGTAAACGTCTCGGAGTGGGCCGTCGGGATTCCGTGACGGCGCATTAAGTCTTTGGCAAAAGCCTTGGACGATTCGATGCGAGCGGCGTTGCGCGAAGGGCCGAAAGCGGCAATGCCGCGCGCGGTGAGCTGGTCCACGAGGCCCGCCGCGATAGGGCCCTCTTGGCCGACGATGACCAGATCGATCCGATGATGAGTCGCGGCGGTGCAGATCGCTTCCAGGTCGGCCAGGTCGGCCGGCAGGTTGGTGGCGATTGCGGCAGTGCCTCCGTTTCCCGGTGCGATGAAGAGATCAGTGAGCTTCGGCGATTGGCGGAGCTTCCATGCGAGCGCGTGCTCGCGGGCGCCTGACCCGACGATGAGCAGGTTCACAGCCGAGGTGCCCGGTAACGCATCGACGCGGTCAAGGCGCGCTGGACAGTCGCTTTGGACATAGAGCCAGGTGCCTCGAAGCCAAATGGATGGAACGGAGCCACCACGCGGTATTTTACGGCAAGCACCTAAGCCGCGGAATCGGATGGGTTGGTTAATCGGTTTACGGGGACATAAACCAAAGTCGTATACCTTATTCCGCAAAGAACTGGCCGTTTGGTGGTTGTGGCCTCCGGCTAGATAGGCTTGAATAAGGTCACTAGACGAGAATACCCATCCCCCTCAACGGCTTCGGACCGGCGAATGCGCCCCCATTCGCCGGTCTAGCTTTTTCGGCGTAATCAACGGCGCGCAATGGACTGCCCCGCCTGGCTTGATGGCGGTGGGCCAGACCCCTCGGGCTCCCCGCTCGCTCCTTCGGCCCGGCTCCGCTCGGGATGACGCGCCTTCGAGGGTCAGATGATGCGCGACAGGCGAGGATTTGGCGTGATGCCCGGAGTGCGGCCGCGTTTGGCGATGGGGCGGCCGTCGAGTTCCTTGAGGTCGGCGGTAAAGTCATTCGGTTTTGCCGAACTGATGTAGCTGCCGACGCCGAAACCGTCGACCGGCGCGCCGCTTTCGATGAATCGGCGGATGTGCGCCGGCGAAAGGCCGCCGCTAGCGAAGATGCGCACGGCTGAAGAGCCCTCGTTGTCGAGGCGCGATCGCACCTTGCGCACAAGTTCGGGTGTCACCCCGCCAAGCTCGTGCGGCGTATCGAGGCGGACGGCCTGGAGTTTGTCGCCCAGCGCGTGGGCGACGCGGACGGACTCTTCGGCCTCGTCCATAAAGGTATCGACGAGAACCGTGCGTGAAACTTCCGGCGCGATGTGTCTATCGAAGGCCAGCGCGGCTTCTACCGAGTCGCCGAAGCAGAGGACCATGGCATGGGGCATTGTCCCCGAGGGCTCGGTGCCGGAGAGCCGAGCGCCGAAGGTCGTGGAGCAGCCTGAGCAGCCGCCGATCATCGCGGCGTAGTCGAGATATGGCGCCGCGTTCGGGTGGACATGACGCGCGCCGAAGCTGACGACAGGTATCGAGCCAGCCGCCGCGACGCATTCGGCGGCAGCGGTAGCCCAGCCCGTCTCACTCGCCAACATGCCGAGGATGGCAGTTTCATAGACGGCGTAGGAAAGGTAGCGGGCCTTGATGCGAAGGACGACCTCCTTTGCGGAGATACCGTCGCCTTCAGTAAGGGCCCAGACTTCCCGGTCGGGCGGCAAGACCTCGCGCAGGAGCGCGATGACCTCTTGCATGCCACAGAGCAGACCATCGCGCGCGGGAAAGACCTCCATGACGGCGATGGGGTTGAGGCCAGCTGCTTGCATAGCCTCCCGAGTGCGCATGAAATAGATGTCAGCCGTGTCGCCGGAGAGGATTGGCGGCGCTGGTGCGAAGAGATCTTCGCTCACTGCGCGGCAGCAGTAAGGCCGGTGAGGGTAGCGCCGAGAACGCTCTGCATCTGCTTAAGCGCGAACGCGTGCGCGTCAGGGTCGAAGGTGGCAACGCAGTCGGCAGGGACCTCGACGGTATAATCGCGATAGCGGGCGTCTGCGGCGGTGTAGAGGACGCAGATGTTGGTGCAGTCGCCCACGATGATGATCTTGTCGGGCTTGAGCTCGGCCAGGCGTTCGTCCAGGTTCGTCTCGAAGAAGGCGCTGTAGCGGCGTTTCGGGATGACTTCGTCGGCGAACCCAGCGAGCTCGGGGATAACGTCCGGCTCATCGGTGCCCCGTATGCAGTGAGGAGGGAACATCTCAAACTCTTTGTCGTCGGGATCGTGAGTGTCGCAGATGAAGATGATGTGAGAGCCGACGGCCTTCTCGCGCTTTAGCAGCTCTTGTATACGGGGGATAATTTCGCGGATGGTAGGACCAACGTAGAGATTGTGACCCTCCTCGCAGAAGCCACGGACCATATCGGCGACGATGACTACGTTCGCCATTGCGTACCTAACGCCGGACGATTAGCCTCCGCATAACGATGGTGGTCTCGGAGACGGAAATCGTGCCCTCCGGGGTGCTGTCGTCGGGCGTCGATACTAGCGACGTGCTTTTGCGAGAGGGCTTGCGATCAGCGCGGGGGGCGTTCAAGGCGTTACGGGCGAAGGAGCGGAGTAGCCATTCGCCGATCAGGCCGGCAGCGACGAGGGCGGCGCCGCGCGCAACAACCGGCGCGGCTTGCTGCCAGAGAGCAGGCGTGGCAGGGCTGCGCCGCGCGGGCAGGCTGGCTCTTACAGGGACGGGCAGACGTGCATTGCGGTCCATGAGCTGGTCCTCCGTGCTGGTGCGTAACGGGGACATTATAGCGCAGCATAGCTACGCGGTTGCCGTTGACCGGTCATCGGCTATCAGTTAGTTGCTCGAGGTGAGAGCGACGGCGCGTTCGATCGCCTCTGTCAGGTCAGAAGGGAGGATCGGGTTGCCGGCGGCATCAGTTGGGTGTTTGTTCCCGATGCGAATGCGGCTTTCAGCGAAGGCGCGAAGCGTTTCGATGACGAGAGGGAGCTCGCGGGCGACGCCGTGGCGGCGGATCTCGGCGAAGAGGGCGTTTGCTTCTCCTTCGGTGGCCTTGATCTGTTCGACGGTGCGAGATTCCGCGTCCCGCCAAAGCGAGTTGAAGTCCGAGCCACGGATAGCATAAGTGCAGTAGGTGATCGCCGGACCTTCGTCAAGCTCCGGCGTGGCGAGATGAATCATGACGCCGGCGCGCTCCGCACGGGTCTCTACGAGCTGCCAGATGACGTCCTGCCAGATTCCCTTCGGACCGCCGGGCGCGGCCGGGTGGAGATTGAGAAGGTCGTACTTGCTCAGAAATCGCTCGGTGAAGATGAGCATGTAACCAGCGAGGACGCCGATATCGAACGGATAGGGCTTGAGCAGACGCATGGCCTCGCCGTCGTATTCGCTGCGCCATTTGGGTAGCAAGTCGCCCTTGAGGACGGGCTTTTCGCCTTTGCTTCGACGGAAGTCACGAGACGATAGAGAGACGAGGGGTAAGCCGCAGCCGCGGACCTGATCGAGGAAGAGGTCCGTGTTCTCATCTTCACCCGGTTCGCGATTGCAGAAGACTACGGCGATGCGAGCGTCGAGGCGGCCAGAGGCGATCTCGTTTGCTGCGGCTGCGAGGAGCTTGCGCGAGCCCGGGCCCCGGCCGGTGGAAAACCATCAAAGCTTCGATGAAGTCGATCTGATCGATTAGGCCGAGCATGACATCTTCAAGCAGGGCAGAGCGGAGGGAGTCGAACGGGTGCGGAACACCGACGATGCCGCCCTGATGCTTGATCCGCGCGATCGTTTCTGAGGCCGGGAGATCGCGCGGCACATCCTCGGAGAGAAAAAGGCCGAGGATCTCGCCGTCAGTGGTCTTGACCTCTTCTCCGATGATAACGGGAAAGTCGGCCAGCTCGCGGGCGACGAGGGCGCCGCGGATCGTATTGTGGTCGGTGATCGCCGCGGTGGTGAGCCCGCGGCGTCGTGCCTCGCGCACGAATGCTCGCGGCGAGAGGATGCTGTCGGGCGAGTAGTGGGTATGGTTGTGGAAGTCGGCGCGGATGAAGTTAGCGGAAGGGGTTGGTGCCCCGCTCATTTCCTCGGTATCCCAAAGCGCGATGAATCACGCAGCGCATGGCGAGCAGACGTCTGACTCTTTGTCAGGTGTGGAGATTCCTCGCCACCCCGCCGGTAACGCTGGGCGCCTCCCCGCGAGCTCGGAATGACAACGCTTGCTCTGCGCGTTGATGTCGAGTCAATGAAGCTCAAGATGAACGGGAACGACCGGCTGCGCACATTCATTCGAGGGGGAGTTCGTCCGGGGCTGGTTCAGGTTCGTTTTCGGGGACGTATTCGGCGACTTCTTCGCGGACGGCGGTGAGGCCGTTTGTGAATGACTCTTGAAGGCGTGTTATCCGCAGCTCCGCCTGTTGTAGGCGTTCCTGGCAACGGCGGGCGAGCTGCATCCCCTCTTCGTAGAGCACGAGCGATTCTTCCAGTGTGAGCCCGCCTTGTTCGAGCTTTGTAACGGCCTGCTCCAGTCGGCTGTATAGCGCCTCGAAGCCCTCTTCCTTGACAGGCTGCTTAGAAGCCATACTGGCGGGAGACCTCGGCCGGGAAGCGACCGTCCTTGACGTGAACATCCAGGCGCTCGCGTCCCTTGACCTGCTTGACGCTGGTGACGGCCTGCTTGCCGTCGCGGATCTGGACGACGGCGTAGCCGCGGGAGAGGGTGGCGGCGGGGTCAAGGGCGCGGAGGCGAGAGGCGTATGAGTTGGTGCGCTCGATCCGCTGATCCAGGCTGTGGGCGAGACCGGTCGCGGCGTGGCGGAGGAGAGAGGTGAGGCGTTCACCGTAGCGAGACGTATCGGGCAGTGCTGAGGCAAGCCGCTGCCCGGCACGGTCCACATCGATAACGCCCTGGCTGACTTTACCTTTGGCGGCGGAAGAAACCCCGAGAAGTATTGCCTCGACGCGGCGAGAGACCTCGCGCCAGTCAGGGGCGACCGCCTCGGCGGCGGCGGAGGGCGTGGGGGCACGCGCGTCGGCGACGAAGTCGGCGATCGTGAAGTCTGTCTCGTGGCCGACGCCTGACACCACCGGGATGGCGCTGGCGTAGACGGCGCGGGCGACGATCTCTTCGTTGAAAGGCCAGAGCTCCTCGATGGAGCCGCCGCCTCGGGCGACGATGATGACGTCAATGTCGCCGAGCCGGTTGAGCTGCCGGACGGCTTCGGTGATGCCGATGGCCGCCGCGGCGCCCTGGACGGGCGTGGGCGCGAGGACGATCTCGCCGAGGGGCCAGCGGCGGGCGACGACATTGGAAATGTCGTGAAAGACCGCGCCGGTGGGCGAGGTAACGACGCCGATGCGCTCAGGGAAGGCCGGGAGGGGGCGCTTGCGGGCTTCGTCGAAGAGGCCATCCGCGGCGAGCTTCTCCTTGAGGCGCTCGAACTCGGCCTGGCGGGCGCCGACGCCGGCGGGCTGAACGAAGTCGACGATGAGCTGTACGTTGCCGCGCTGCTCGTAGAAGGAGACGTTGCCGTGGGCGAGGACCTGGGCGCCGCCTTCGAGGGGCGCGCCGCGGTACTGGCGCTGGAACATGACGCACTGGATGGCGGCGTTGGCGTCTTTAAGGGTGAAGTAGACGTGGCCGCGCTGGGAGCGCGTGAGGTTGGAGATCTCACCTTCGACCCAGAGGTTGGTGAGGGTGAGGTTGCTCTCGAGGAGGTCCTTGAGGTAGCGGGCGAGGGCGGAGACGGTGGTGGCTTCAATCATCGGTTAGGAGCCAGGAGCCAGGAATGAGGGGGAAAGTGACGAAGGGGAATTCTAGCGACCGCTTCGACTTCGATGGACTCAGTCTGCGCTGGTGATGAGCTGATGCTTCGATGCACGCAGCACGAACGGGTAAGGTTCGCACGCTTCAAGTATACGGGCAGGGCTCAAGCCTTGCAGGCGTCTGGCGTCACTTGCTGGCGCGTTCGAGGTAGTCGCCGGTGCGGGTGTCTATCTTGAGGACGTCGCCGGCGTTGACGAAGAGGGGGACGTTGACGCTGATGCCGGTCTCGAGTTTGGCGGGCTTGGTGCCGCCCTGGGCGGTATCGCCACGCACCCAGGGGTCGGTCTGCGTGACAGCGAGCTCGACGGCGGCGGGAAGCTCGATGCCGACGGGCTCGTCGCCGTACATGAGAAGGTTGCAGGTAGCGTTTTCCTTCAGGTAGTTGAGGGCGTCGCCGAGGTGGTCTCCGCCGAGGGGGAACTGGTCGTAGGTGTCGGTGTTCATGAAGTAATGGAGGTTGCCCTCGGCGTAGAGGTACTGGGCCGGCTGTCGCTCCACGCGAGCGCGGGTGAAACGTGAGCCGGCCTGGACGGACTTATCGACGATGTGGCCGGCGCGGAGATCACGCAGCTTCATGCGGACCTGAGCGCTGCCGCGGCCGATCTTCAGGTGCTCAACCTCGATCACCTGGAATAGCGCGCCATCGATTTCGATTGTCGAGCCTTTGCGGAGGTCGCCGGTTTCGATCAAGTGGATGTCCTTTCGTGGAATTCGTTTGGCGGCCGCGCCACCCTGCCCCACCCCATATTAAAGGAAAAATCGGGGGGACACCCCCGGAACCCCCCGTCAAGAGGGGCTCTGCCCCCCGTACTCTCGCCGGGCGGGCCAGAGTATGCGCGATGGGCGTGCGGAAGGTCTTCTGTGGGCTGAAGCCAAGCCACGCCAGTGGGTCGTTAGCGTCAGCGCCGCCGTCTAGGCCGACGTAGCGGAGGTTGGTCAGTATGGCCTCATTGAGCTCAAGGAGCATGCTGCAAGCCTGCCGTAGCTCGCCATCGGGTATATACCGTAATGTAGCGTCGTCGATAACGTGAGCTCATAGTTAGGTTGAGGTCGATGGTGCGAGGTAGAAGGAGAACAAGTCAATCTTCTGGCGGGACAACCGCTGTAGCCGCCCTAGAGACCGCCGCACTCCCTGGGAACGGCCCCAACGGTAAGGCTAAGGCTCGTATTCCGCCGCGGCCGCTTAGAGTAGTCATTTAATCGGCGCTTGTGGTGTCTAGTGGTGTCTCGCCGGTCGTGGTGTCTAGTTGCGGCGGGCTTCGCGAGTGAACCGGCTCTGCCCTCGCGGACTCGGACACTTTAGCCCGTGGTTCTCAGGCTTCTTGGTTGCTGGATCCTGCCCCTAATATTGCGCCCGAGCCCTGCGAGCTGTCCTTCGGACCTACGTTTAGGGTCTTAGTGCGTCTGAACGCCAGGCGTGAAATATTGGCCGTGGTTTACTCGTATAATCAACGCGCGCGAACCCAAATTGCTTGAGCAGTGCACGCATCAACGGCACATTGGGTCCCCACCAGTTGGTCGGGTCCCCCGCCAGTTCGTTTCCCGGATAGAACACCATTGCGGGGCGTTCGATTTCGGCCAGGTCGATGTGGGTGACGACAACCAGAACTTCTCGCGCGAGACTCGCGGCGCGCCGGAGCCCGTCGATCGGGTCGAACAGGTGATAGAAAACACCGAGAAAGAGTACAACATCAAAAGTGCCCACACGCTCAGGACTGAGGTCTGGAACGTCGATGTCCAGCGCTTCCACGTCGACCCCCAGGGCGTCGCGGGCAAGCTCGAATGTTTCGCGTCCATGAAATTGCGGGTCGCCGCTCCAAACGAAATGATCCGTAGCAAGGACGCTCGCCGCGCCCCGCCTCTTCGCTTCGAAGCTATAGAATCCGTCCCATGCGCCGATGTCGATGACGTTCGCCCCTGAGATCTTAATCGGTCGGAAGAGCGTTTCGGCGTCCTCTTTCATCATCTCCGGCGACCAGTAACCGGTCGTAACGATGCCGTCCCCGAAATCAATTGAGTGAAACCATTTATAGTCTCGGATGCGCTCGCGAAGTTCGGCTTTGTTCATCTGCCGCTCCATTTCTTCGTGAAGCTCGATGACCGGCGAGGTGGCGGCCTCGCGCCCATCTTCCGATAGGAAAACTGGCGGTGTCCAGTGGATCATTGTGCGGAAGCTGATGCAGGCAGCTGCGGGAGGGCGTGCTCTATGCGGACGACAGATCCCTCGGGCTCGCCGCCCCGTCCTTCGACCCTGCTCCCCTCGGGATGACAGAGCTGCGCCGGCGGTTCGAGGAATAGTGGGTGAAGGCGAGTCGATGGCCCGCGAAGGCGGCGGAGCGTTCGGGACCAGCGTGAGGGCGGGTTTCGTGTTAGGGCGACGATGTTTCGCCGATTCGCTGCTCATTCCTCAGAGGGTGAGTATCTCGTTCGCGATTCAAACCCGCCGCTACAATAGAACCCTAGGCGCATGGGTCATCACGCGTGCTTTGCCGTTTTCGAGGACGACCATGTCCTCGATGCGGACGCCGCCCCAGCCGGTGATGTAGATGCCGGGCTCGATGGTGACGACCATGCCGTCTTGCAGTTCGTCGTTCGAAAGGCGGGCGAGACGGGGAGCCTCGTGAATGAGGAGGCCGACACCGTGGCCAAGACCGTGGCCGAAGTCCTCGCCGAAGCCGGACTCTGCGATTACGTTGTGGGCGAGCATGTGGGCCTCCTCGCCGGTCATTCCCGTGCGGATTAGCTCTTCGGCGGTGCGCTGGGCGGTGAGGACGATGTCGTAGATTTCGTAGAACTTCCCGGCGGGCTTGCCGACGGAGATGGTGCGGGTGAGATCAGAGCAGTAGCCGTCGACGATGACACCCATGTCGATGACGATCGTATCGCCGTCGTCGATGGGGTGGTCGCGCGGCTGGGCGTGAGGCATGGCGCCGTGGGGACCGGCTGCGACGATCGTGGGGAACGAAAGACTTTCGGCGCCGAGTTTCTTTGCCTCTGTTTCGATCTCGAGGGCGACGCGGCGCTCGGTCTAGCCGGGCTCGATGCGCTCCGTAACGGCGGAGAAGGCGGCATCGCCAACGTCGACGGCGCGCTGGAGGGCTTCGATTTCGGCGGGGTCCTTGACGGCGCGCATCTGAGTGACGATGGGCGGCGCGGAGAGGAGTTTGGGGCGATCAGAGGCGGGCAACGCTTCGGCGGCTTTCTTGATCGACTGGAAACTGGCGACCGTGGTGTCGCCGGGCTCGAAGCCTATCCGCTTCGCGCTGAGGTTCGCTTCCCTGACGATGTTGGGGAACCACTTGTCGACGCCGCCTGTCGTGCGGAGGACGGTGAAGTGTGGGGACTCGCGCTCGGCCTGCTCGACATAGCGGAAGTCGACGGCGATGAAGGCTGCATCGCTGGTGACTAGCAGCCAGCCCATCGAGCCGGTGAAGCCGGAGAGGTAGCGGCGGTTGGCGGCGTGGGTGTGGAAGATGTCCTCGACGGGGGCGCCGACGAGGAAGGCGTCGAGGTTGGCTTTCGCCATGCGTTCGCGGAGGGGGGTGAGGCGATCGGGTGTCGCGTGCGTGGTGGCTCCGCTCATCCTTCGAGAGCCTCAGGACGAAGGAGCGCGGTCGTGGGAGCGGAGACGCGCCTGCGGAGCGTCTCTACACGGGACGTGGGTGCTGCGCTTGCGCCTTTGAGAGCCTCAGGACGAGCGGAAAGATATGGCCTGGCGGAAACGGAGGGGTATGCGCGTACAGTCACTGCTTGCGTCGTCGCGTAATGGGGATAGCGAAGAGGGCTTCGAGGGCTATGAGGTAGCCGTGCCAGCCGAGTCCGGCGATTACGGCGTCGGCAGCGTCGCCCGTTATGGTGCGGCGGCGAAACAGTTCGCGTGCGTGGATGTTTGTGATGTGGACCTCGATGGTCGGCTTGTCGATTGCCTCGAGGGCGTCGCGGAGGGTGTAGCTGTAGTGCGTCAGGGCACCAGGGTTAATGATGATGCCGCTGGCTGTCGGGCCCTCCTTCTGGAGGAAATCGACGATCGCGCCCTCGTGGTTGGACTGGAAGCAGCGGACATCGACCTCTAGTTCTCGTGCTCGCTTGGTGACCTTCTCTTCAATGTCCCTAAGGGTGGTCGACCCGTAGATATCGGGCTGCCGCGTACCTAGGAGGTTGAGATTTGGGCCGTTAACGAGGAGTACTTTGAGCTCGGATTCAGCGACGGATTCCGGCCGAGGATCGGTCTGGACGATGCGCTGCACCTCCGCCACGATAGATTCGGCCGATTCGGCTTCTTCGGTACGAGGTCTTGTTGTCTCTTGCATTGCCTGACGTTTCCGGCGCGACGGTGATCCGAGACGCGCCGTCGGGGCGTCTCTACGCGAGTGCGTGCCTTCTGGCGCTACTTTTGCTTCTTGTCGCTGTCCTCGTCCTTGCTGGCGTTTAGCCGAACTTGATTATAGAACGCCTGGGTATAGACACGCCGTGCTTGCTCCTCCGTGACGTGGGTGTAGATCTGGGTTGTGGATGCGCTGGCGTGGCCGAGGAGTTCCTGGACGACGCGAAGCTCGGCGCCGCCATCGAGGAGGTGGGTGGCGAAGGAGTGGCGTAGAAGGTGAGGGTGTACGCGCTCGTCAAGGCCCGCGCGCAGCGCGTGGCTCCGGACGATCTGCTGGACGGAACGCCCGGAGAGACGCTGCCCACCGCGGTTGAGGAACAGCGCGGGGAGATCATCGACCGTCAGCTTCGGCCTCGCTTCCCTCAGGTACCGCCGGAGAGCCCGCTCCGCCGGGGCACCGATGAGGACCATGCGCTCTTTGTTCCCCTTGCCGCGGACGAGCAGAGCACGTTCGCCGAGATCGAGGTTTCGGAGGTCAAGGCCTACGACCTCACTCAGGCGGACTCCGGCCGCGTACATGAGCTCTAGGATGGCCCGGTTGCGCAGCCCCTGCGGAGTCTCCTCGTCGGCGGCCTGAATGAGGGAAGAGAGATGATCCTGCGTGAGAATAGTGGGTAGGCGACGCTCTCGTTTGGGTGCGTTGACGCCGGCGAGTGGGTTCGTCTCGAGGTGGCCTTCGCGCACGAGGAAGCGGAAAAAATTGCGGATGGTGCTTACCTTGCGCGTGAGGCTGGCGGTGACGACGCCGCTGTCACGCGCGGCGGCGAGGTAGCGGCGGAAGGACTGGCGGTCCGCGTCGAGAGGTCCGGCGTCTTCCTGATCCTCGAAGTAGCGAGCGAAGTCGAGGAGGTCAGTGCGGTAGTTGCGGAGGGTGTAGGGCGAGAGATTCTTCTCAGCGATCAGGTAGCGGATGTAGGCATCGAGGAGGGGTTGGATGCGGATATCGGGCTGGTCTGGAGTCACGGTAAGTAGAACGCTGGGACCGTGGGAGGATTAACCAAGTAGCGCTATCGCCCCGTTCGGTCCTTCGAGAGCCTCAGGACAAGCGCGAGGGCGCGCCGTACGGTTTCGAGGTGAATTGCCTGAAGGAGCCGTAAGTAGCGTCATCGCCCCGTTCGGTCCTTCGAGAGCCTCAGGACGAACGGGAAGGTGCGCCGAACGCGTGCGAGGTGTATTGCCTGAAGGAGCCGTTGTCTAAAGGAGCCGTGAGTAGCGTCGTCGGCTCGTTTGGTTCTTCGGGAGCCTCAGGACCGAACGGGAGGGCGGGGCTTATGGTTTCGAGGCGTAGTGCTTGAACGAGCTTGATCGCTCGCTCGTTTTACGCGATGGGTGTTGGTTCTGGTGCCTGCTGGACGACCCCGCCGCGCCAGTTGCAGACGGTGCATTTGGCTTTGTTGTCGCGCTCGGCGGTGACGAGGCCGCCGCAGTTGGGGCAGGGTTGGGGAAGCGGGCGTGTCCAGGTGGTGAAGTCGCATTTCGGGTAGTTGGAGCAGCCGTAGAAGATGCGGCCCCGGCGGGAGCGGCGCTCGAGCAGCTCGCCAGCGTCCCTGGGGCAGCGAACGCCGGTGGTGACGGTGAATGGCTTTCGGCCTTTGCATTCCGGGTAGCGGGAGCAGGCGAGGAAGCGGCCGAAGCGGCCACTCTTGATAACCATAGGCGAACTGCACTCAGGACACTGCTCGTCGGTCTGTTGGGGCGCCTCCTGCTCCTCGCCTTCGAGGGGGAGGGTGCCTTTGCACTCGGGAAAGCCGGAGCAGGCGAGGAAGCGTCCGCGGCGTCCCCACCGGATGAGCATGGGCTTTCCGCATTCGGGGCACTGAACATCGGTGGTCTCGACCTGCTTGGGTGCCGTCTCCTTGGCCAAGGTCAGAGCCTTCTCCAGGGGGTTGTAGAACTCCTGGACTACCGGCTGCCAGCGCCGGTCGCCGTTTGCGATGTCGTCGAGCTCGTCCTCCATGCCGGCAGTGAAGCCGACGTCGACGAAATCCTGGAAGTGCTCGACCAGCAGGTCGTTCACCACGGAACCCAGGTCAGACGGCCTTAGGTAGCGACCGTCCTTCTCGACGTAGCCGCGGTCCTGGATAGTCGACATTGTGGGTGCGTAGGTGCTGGGGCGGCCGATGCCCTTCTCCTCGAGAGCTTTGATGAGCGTCGCCTCGGTGAAGCGGGGTGGCGGCTCCGTGAAGTGCTGCTCAGGGAAGAACCCGAGCGCACGGAGCAGGTCGGCCTCGCTGAGAGCGGGGAGAGGATTGTTGCCCAGGTCTTCTTCGGTGTCGTCATCCCGGCCCTCGATGTAGACCTGACGGAAGCCGGCGAACTGGAGTTGCGTGTTGGTCGCGCGTAGGAGAAGCGGATTTTGGCCGGCGCTGGGCATGCCCTCGATGTCGACTGTCGTGACGTCGAAGAGGGCGTCGGCCATCTGGCTGGCGACCATGCGTTGCCAGATGAGGTTGTAGAGGCGGTTCTGGTCGTTGTTGAGGTATCTCCGCACTGCTTCGGGCTCCCGACGTACATGGGTGGGGCGGATAGCCTCGTGCGCTTCTTGCGCGCCTTTGACCTTCTTGGCGAATACGCGTGCGGACGCCGGGAGGAACTCGCGGCCGAAGCGCTCGGTGATGTAGGCACGCGTCTCTTGCTGGGCTGAGGCCGCAACGTTGGTGGAGTCGGTGCGCATGTACGTGATGAGGCCGACTTCACCCTCGGCGCCGAGCGAGAGCCCCTCGTAAAGCTGCTGGGCGATCTGCATTGTTCGCTTGGTGGTGAAGCCTAGCTTCCTGGAAGCCTCCTGCTGGAGCGTGCTCGTGATGAACGGCGCGGCTGGTCGCCGGGGCTGCGTCTTCGTCTGGACGCTGAGCACGCGATAGGCGGCAGATTGCAGGATGGCGACAAGGCGTTGGGCCTCTGTTTCGTTCGGGATCTCGAGCTTCTGCCTCTTGCCAACGTGGCCCTGAAGGCGAGCGCGGAAGGAGGGCGCCACCTGAGGCTTTTCGAGCTCGGCGTCGATGGTCCAGTACTCCTGCTGGGTGAATGCCTGGATCTCGCGCTCGCGCTCGACGACGAGGCGGACGGCGACGGACTGGACACGGCCAGCGGAGAGCCCGCGCCGGACCTTCGTCCACAGGAAGGGGCTCAGCCGGTAACCGACGAGCCGATCCAGAACGCGCCTAGCCTGTTGCGCGTCTACGAGCTTCATGTCGATATCACGCGGGTGCTCGAACGCCTCCTGAACTGCTTCCGGGGTTATTTCGTGGAAGACGACTCGGTGAAGAGGCAAGGCGCCAAGATCGGCGGCCTCGAGCAGGTGCCATGCGATCGCCTCGCCTTCGCGGTCAGGGTCCGTCGCCAGGTAGACGTTGCCGGCCTTCTGGGCTGCGTCGCGGATTTCTTTAACGGTGCGCGCCTTTTCTTTAGGCACGACGTACTTAGGGAGGAATCCATCCTCAATCTGGATGCCAAGGTCGCGCTTGGGAAGGTCGCGCACGTGGCCAATGGAGGCCTTGACATCATACTTGGAGCCCAGGATGCGGGAAATTGTCCTCGCCTTGGCGGGTGACTCGACGACGACGAGGCTCTTGTTGTTCCTTGTGGCCATCGTCACAAGCCCTCGGCGACGCGCGCACGGGCGGCGGCGGAGGCTTGTGCGCGGACATAGGACATGGGGCCCAACTGCTTTATCAGACCTTTCAGTTCCATCATTGCCAGGACGCTGCTAACGGTTGAAATAGGGAGGGAGCTCAGCCGGCAAACCTCATCGATGTGGACCGGTTCCTTCGTTATATGACGCAGCAGGCCGGCTTCCGTATCCGTCGCGGGCATCAGTTCTTGCATCTCGATCTGGTGAGGTACCATCGTCAGGTTGAGTTCCTCCAAGACATCTTCAACCTTTTGAACGAGCTTGGCACCCTGTTGGATCAGGTCGTTCGTGCCTCGGCTCTGCGGTGAGAAGATGCTGCCGGGAATCGCGAAGACTTCACGGTTCTGGTCGAGGGCGAGGCGCGCCGTTATCATGGCGCCGCTCTTGACGTCGCCTTCGACGACGAGGACGCCCAGGCTAACGCCGGACAGAATACGATTGCGACGCGGGAAATAGTCTCCCCTGGGCTGGGTGCCAAGCGGGTAATCGCTGATGAGAGCGCCGTGTTCCATGATTTCCCTGGCGAGTTTCGCGTGCTCCGGCGGGTAAACAATATCAAGGCCGCAAGCGAGGACGGCGACTGTGCGGCCGCCCGCATGGATGGCGGCGCGGTGGGCGATAGCGTCTACACCGCGGGCAAGGCCGCTTACGACGCAGATGCGGTTCGAGGCGAGCTGGTATGTGATCTCTTCCGCGACCTGGCGGCCATAAGGGGTTGGTCTGCGGGTGCCAACGACGGAGACGGCCCACTCATCGATCGAGGAGAGATCGCCACGGACGTAGAGGACGGGCGGCGCGTCATCAATTTCCTTGAGGAGCGCGGGGTAGGCATCGTCGTTCCAAGTGAGAGCGCGGACGCCATGCTTTCCGAGCTGCTCGACTTCCGTATCGGGGTCGATTCTCGGCCGCTCAGTGGTAATCGCACGGACGATGCGATCTTCGAGGCCGGCGGAGCGCAGGTCTGAGGGACCGGCGAGCCAGGCATCGGCCAGCGATCCGAAGCGGCCGAGCAGAGCCTGGTAGCGCACACGGCCGATGCCGTGGATGCGGTGGAAGGCCGTCCAGTACTTGAGCTCTTCGGGCGGTGTTGTTGTGTTGATCTTGGTTTCGGTTGTCATTCAGGCGGCAATATTAGCATAGCGCATGGGTCAAGGCTGAAGGGGGAAATGGCACGATTTCAGCGAGGCTCAGGCCTTCAATCAAGCGAATTCGACCTTCAATCCGCGCCCTCAATTCCACTGGAAGCGCAGGCACCTTCGGGTTCATGCGGAGTGGTCGACTGGCTGTCGGGGTGATTTCTCATTGTCAAGCTGATACTCCTCACAGAGTAGCAAGAGTGTCAAGGAGGTCAAAGGAGAAATGGCACATTACAAGGAACATCGAACGAGGAACAAGGGAAAAGGAAGCGCGGGTTGGGCGCCGGCTAGCCCCCCCCCCGAAATTAAAAATACTGGGCGACACCCGCAGACCCCCGGCCGGCGGCACCTAGTAAAAGCGGCCGCCCGGGCCACCTCTGGGCGCTCCGGAGGGCAGACATGGTTCCGAGCCGACACCGGAGAGCGTGTCGCCGGCGGTTGAGCTCGTGCTCGGTTAGCCTGCTGACACGCAGCCCTCTTTTCATAGGGCACGCTAATGTTTAGCAAGGGCGTCAAGGAGGCCGAAGGAGCGAATGACGCACTCCGAGGGTCGACCTTAACCCGCGCGTGAGGAACTATTGATGAGTTCGTTGCTAGATAGCTGGTGAAAGATTCCTCGCCACCCCACCGCTGCCGCCCTCCCGGCCCCGCGAGCTCGGAATGAGAGATGTGCGTGGCCGAAAACAAGCCGCTTAGCGGACGCCGTTGTCGCCGCTGGGTTGGGGATCGTGTTCGGGGAGTTTGGTGACGCGTACCTTCTTGATGCGTCGGCCGGCGACGCTGAGGACTTTGAGGCTGATGCCGTTCACACGCACGTTGTCGCCGACGCTGGGAATGCGGCCGAGTTCGTTGATGATGAAGCCCCCGATGCTATCGAAGTCGTTCTTCTTGATCGGCACATGGAACATCTCGCTTAGTTCGTCGATGGCAACGCGAGCGTCAACGATGACCTCATCGGCGGCGAGGAGTTGGACTCAATATCGAACTCATCCCTGATTTCGCCGACGATTTCCTCGAGGAGGTCCTCGATTGTCACAAGCCCGGCGGTTCCACCGTATTCATCGACGACGATGGCTATCGAAATCTGGTTCTCGCGCATCTCCGCCAGCAACTCGTGAACCTTCTTACTTTCGGGCACAAAGTGCGGTGGGCGCATGAGGTCGCGCAGGCCAGGTTGCCGGTCGCCGTTCGCCAGGTGCTTCATGACCTCCTTGCCGTGGACAATTCCGACGATGTTATCGAGGTTCTCCTCGTAGACCGGCAGGCGCGAAAAGCCGTGCTCGACCATGAGGGCGGCCGTGCGCTCGAACGGCGCGCTAACCTCGACCGCGACGATATCCGTGCGCGGCACCATTACCTCGCGGACGTTCGTGAATTCCAGTTCGATCACTCCGCGGATCATCTGGCGCTCATCCTCGTGGAGGGACGCGCTGGCCTGCTCCATCTCGATGAGGAGGATGAGCTCTTCCGCGCCCCCGGCGATGGCCGCCTGCCTGCGCTGCCAGGTGCGCAGGACGGCTCCCATCGGGGCGTCGAGAATGAGGACCGGCAAACGGAAGACCACGCGGATGAACTTGACAATGGGAGCGAGCGCCTTCTGTGAACCGCTTGGGTCCTGCGTAACTAGCGCGCGCGGAAAAGCCTGGAGCAGGAGAAAGGCAGCCGCTACGGCAATTGTAGTGATGGCGAGGGCGAGCCAGCTGTCGCTCCACTCGCGCAGGACGAGGAAGACGACGATGGCCGTAACGCCGACCAATGCGAGATTGCGGGCGAGGGTGAGGGATGAGAGTGTCAGTTGCCGCTCGTGATAGAAGCGCCGGAGCGCTTCGACGCGGGATTCGGCGGGCTCACGCATGGCTTGCTCGCGCATCCCGGCGATGATCCCGGCCTCGGCCGCGACAACGAGGATGAAGACGATGATCCCGGCTATTAGAAAGAGCAGGGCGAGGACCGTATCGCTATCCACGCTTCTTTCGAACCTGCCTTGCCGGAAGTTTTTGGCTCCTACGTACTGAAGTACGCGGCTTTGGGGTTTTGGTGGGGGCGGCGCGCGCTCGGGCACGAGCTTGATTAGGTCCGCTGCGCGATGAGTTGCTCAGCTTGGGCTTGGTGGTTGGTGCGGTGCGGGCTGGTACACCGGCGACTTTGGCGCCGTCCGGCACGTCTTTGGTGACGACCGAGCCGGCGCCCGTGGCGGCTTTGCGGCCGACGCGGATGGGAGCGACGAGCATGGTATCGCTGCCGATGAAGGCGCCGTCCCCGATTACGGTCTGGTGCTTGGTCGCGCCGTCGTAGTTGCAGGTTACCGTGCCGGCACCGATGTTCACGTCCTTGCCGACTTTGGCGTCGCCGATGTAGCTGAAGTGGCCGGCGCGACTGGACGCGCCAATGCGCGAGGCCTTCACTTCGACGAAGTTACCGATGTGGACACCCTTCTCGAGATGAGCGCCAGGGCGCAAGTGGCTGAAGGGGCCGACGTCCGCCCCGCTTTCGATGACGGCGCCTTCGACCACAGAGGCGAAGACCGTGACTTCGTCGCCGATTTGGCTATCCGCGACGATGCTGTTTGGTCCGATGCGGCAGTGAGCGCCGATGCTAGTTTTGCCCGAGATCGTGGTGTTGGGATGAATGATGGTGCCAGGACCGACCGCGACGCCGGGTTCGATGTAGGTGGTCCTCGGGGAGACGATCTGGACGCCTTCATAGTCGGCGCGCTTCACCTTGCGAGCGACGAGCGTTTTCGCTCTGGTTCCGGAGTGCCCGTTGGAGTTGGAGCTGCGTTTGGTCATTCGGAAGGTAAGCGCGTCCAAAGGGTCGGCGATTTCGGTGTGGACATGTCAATCAGTTGGAAGATGGCATAGAGGAAGACGCGAGAAAGGAGCGCGTCGTTAGGGGAAAGCTGCGAAGGTGCCGCAGATGTGGAGGTTCGGAGGTATCTGGAGGTTCTTCAGTGTCCAAAGAGCGGTGGCTCGATTCGGTTAGTCCTTAGAAGATATGGTAGGTGGGGTCAGGAAGGCTGTCAAGGAGAGAAGGAGGCAGGAGCTAGTTGATGATCTGCCTCACGGCAGACGCCAAGATATAATCGATTCGCATGGATACGCACGAATTGAGAGAGGCGTTTCTGCGCTTTTTCGAGGAGCGAGGGCACCGCCGCACGGCCGGCGCGCCGATAGTGCCGCCGGGCGACCCGACGCTGCTGTTTACGAGCGCCGGGATGGTGCAGTTTAAGCCCTACTTCATGGGTCAATCGAAGCCGCCACACACCCGGCTCGCGAGTGTGCAGAAGTGCTTCCGAACCACGGATATCGAGTCGGTTGGGGACACGAAGCACCTCACGTTCTTCGAAATGCTGGGTAACTTCTCGATCGGGGACTACTTCAAGGCTGAGATGATCCCCTGGGCGTGGGAATTTGTCACCGATGTGTTGAAGCTGCCGCCCGAGCGGCTGTGGACTTCGGTCTATCTCGACGACGACGAGGCGTACGCGCTGTGGCGGAAGGTGGGGGTATCCGAGGAGCGGATACGGCGCTACGGCGAAGAAGAGAACTACTGGTTCTCTGGCGACATCGGCCCGTGCGGGCCGTGCTCCGAGATCTACTACGACTTCGGGGAGCAGTTTGGTTGCGGGCCGGCGTGCGAGCCGTCACATGAGTGCGGGCGGTTCCTCGAGATCTGGAACCTGGTGTTCATGTCGTATTACTGCGACGGCGAGAAGAGGACGCCGTTGCCTTCGAGGAACATCGATACGGGCTCCGGTCTCGAGCGGGTGGCGACGGTGCTGCTATTCGAGAGCGAGGGCTGGGACAAGAGCCATCTGGCGTCGCCGTACGATACGGACCTGTTCGCGCCGATCATCGGACGAATCGAGCAGGTCACGGGGGCTTCATATGGCGCTGGCGACGCCGCGGTGGATCGGGCGATCCGCATCGTCGCTGAGCACGCGCGGGCAGTGGTTTTTCTACTCGCAGAGGGCATCCGCCCGAGTAACGAAGGAAGGGGATATGTGCTCCGGCGGATGATGCGACGCGCGATTTATCACGCGAGGGTAAATCTCCTCAAGGCGAGACCAATCCTAGGAGAGGTGGCTGACGCGGTAATAGCGGCAATGTGGCGCACCTACCCAGAGTTACGCCACGAGGGTGGTGAAGTGGTTCGCGTGATTAGAGCAGAAGAGGAGTCATTCTGGGAACGCCTTAGGAAAGGTCAGAATCTCCTTGAAGGTGTCCTGATGCGCTTTTACGATTGGTTGAATAAATACCTCTCAGACCTAGTGGACAGGCCTTGGAGAATGGCGGAGGAGCCACCACTCGGACAGGGCTTCATGAGTACTGACCTGCCGGAGAGCCTGAAATCGCTCGCGCTCGAACCGATCCAAAAGCTTCTTGGAGCTGAGCCTTGGAAAGCTTCCGAGGAGAAATGGCGAGATGCATTGGATCAGGCTCGGTTACTCCCCGGGAAGCTCACCTTCGCATTGTGGGACACATACGGAATCCCACTGGAACTGACAGAGGAGGTCGCTCGTCAATCCGGATTCAGCGTCGACAGGCAGGGTTTCGAAGAAACAATGAGCGGGCAACGCGCACGTGCTCGCGCGGCTCGAAAAGATGTTGCGGAAGTCGCGCATGCCATCGATGAAGTCGCTGTCGAGAAGGTACATAACGAGCCGTTCGTAGGCTACGAGTCGCTTGAGGCGGGGAGCGAGATTCTAACTCTTTCCGCTCATGGTAAACAGTCAACTTTGGCAGATGAAGGCAATGAAGTCGAAATAGTTCTTGTACAAACGCCGTTTTACCCGGAGGGTGGCGGACAGGTCGGCGACCGAGGGGAGATCGTTGGGCCGAGCGGGCGAGTCGTCGTGGAGGATACGCAGCGTGTGGCGGAGCGGCTGATCGTGCACCGCGGGCGCGTTGTAGAGGGGCGAATCGCGGTGGGGGATGAGGTCACGGCGCGGGTGGACGCGCGGCACCGGGCGGACACGATGCGGAACCACACGGCGACGCACCTGCTGCACGCGGCGCTGCGGAAGATGCTGGGCACGCATGTCAAGCAAGCAGGATCGCTTGTGGCGCCGGACCGGCTGCGCTTCGACTTCACGCACACGGAACCAGCGACCGCCGAGCAGCTGGCGGAGATCGAGCGGCTGGTGAACGAGAAGGTGCGTCAGAACCTGCCGGTGCACACGCGGCTGACGTCGTTCGATGAGGCGGTGTCAGAAGGGGTGCTGCATTTCTTCGGCGAGAAGTACGGCGAAGAAGTGCGAGTGGTTGAAGTAAACACCGTGATACCGCGGTTCAGCGCGGAGCTTTGCGGCGGCACTCACTGCGAACGGACAGGTGACGTCGGGATGGTGATCATCACGGGCGAATCATCGATCGGAGCGGGGATGCGGCGAATCGAGGCGCTTTCGGGGCGCGGGGCCGAGGAGTACGTTCGGCAGAAACTGGCGGAGCTGGATGAGGCGTCGCGCCGGGTGGGAGGCGGGAGGGTGGATCTTATCGCGCGCATAGATGCGTTGGTCGCGGAGAGGGACGCGCTTCAGAAAAGAGCCGAGCGCCTCGAGCGGTCACTCGCGTCTGGTTCTGCAACGGACCAGATCGCAAGTGCCGCGATCGATGTCGATGGTGTCAAAGTGCTTGCTTCGCAGGTCGATTTGCCCAGCCTTGACGCGCTGCGCTACTCGGCGGATGCGGTGCGCAAAACGATGCCGTCGGGCGTCGCTGTGCTGGCCAGCGTCATCGACGGCCGGCCACAGTTCGTGGCGATCGTAAGTCCGGACGTAATTCCGAAAGGCCCCAAGGCGGGCGAGATACTGAAGCGCGTCGCTGCGGTTACGGGCGGTGGTGGCGGCGGACAGCCTGAAATGGCGCAGGGCGGAGGCAAGGACGCCTCGAAGATCGGGGAGGCGCTGGCGATCGTGCCGGAGGCGGTGCGGGAAATGATGTCCAGCAACGGGCCGCACGACGCCTGAGCGCCAGATGCGGATAGTAGGCCTCGATCTGGGCGCGAAGCGCATCGGCGTGGCAGCGGCGGACGACCGGACGCAAGTAGCTGTGCCGATAATAGTGCTGGCGGCAGGACATGATCAGTTGGCGGCGATATCGCGACTACTTGATGAACAGGGGGCCGATGAAGTCGTCATCGGGCTCCCTCTGTCGATGACCGGCGCGGTTGGGCCGCAAGCAGAGCAGGCATTGCAAGTGGTCGATGAGTTGCGGCGGCGGCTGTCGATTCCGGTATATACGTGGGATGAACGGTTGACGACAGTCCAAGCAAGCCGCAACCAGCTTCCCGGACACCGTAGCGGCCGCCGGTCCGAGGGCGACAAGGGGAGACGGGATGCGATCGCAGCGGCAATCATGCTTCAAGCGTTCCTCGATAGCAGGCGCTCAGTCCGGGCATGAGGTTTATAGCCGCCACCGCGCTCGCATTGGCATGCACCGTCGTAGCCGTATGGGTCGTCGTCGCCGGCCCGGCGAACGATGTTGACGACGTTGGCGGATACCGTGCGGCGGCGAGCCCGCCGGGTGATCCGGTGACTGTAACAGTCGATGCTGGGGCCAGCACCAAGGAGATTGCCGACGATTTGGCGTCGAAGGGTGCGATCGCTTCGGCCGCACAGTTCAGGGTGCTTGTGGCGTTCCTTGGGTATGACCGGCTGCTTCAGTCGGGCGAATACGAGTTCGCGCGTGAGACGCCGGAGCTGGACGCAGTCTATCGGATACGCAACGGCGTAGTTTCGAGCAAGTCCGTGACGATCGTGGAAGGATCCAGGCTGGAAGAGATTGCGGATGCGGTAGCGGCGCAAGGGATCGATCGGACCGAGTTCCTGGCGGCAGCGCGTCGGAGCGAGTATCAGTTCTCGTTCCTGGAGGAGCTGCGGGCAAGCCAGCGTTTGGACGGCTACCTCTTTCCGGCGAAGTACCCAATCAGGAAGCGTGACACCGGACGAGATGTCGTGCAGCGTATGCTCCAGGGGTTTGCCGATAACGTGCCGGCTTCAGTGGAAGAGCAGGCTTCGGCGGAGGATCTGACGCTGCACGAGGTGCTGACGCTGGCCTCCATTATCGAGCGAGAAGCGGTGGTTCCGGAGGAGAGGCCGATCATGGCACAGGTCTTCCTGAAACGGTTGAGATTAGGGATCGCGCTGGAGGCGGACCCGACGGTGCAGTATGCGGTCGCCAACAGCCCGGAGAACGTAAGCAAATACGGGTATTGGAAGAAGGAGCTTACGCAGGAAGACCTCGATGTCGACTCGCCATACAACACGCGGACCGAGAGCGGTCTGCCACCGGGTCCAATTTGCAGCCCGGGGCTCGATTCGATCAAAGCAGTCGTAAACCCGGCCCCGACGAACTATCAGTTCTTTGTAGCGAAACCGGACGGCTCCCATGCTTTCGCAGAGACGTTCCAGGAGCATCTCGAGAACATACAGCGGTACGGCGGCGATCCGGGGACCCCACCTTGAGCATCGGACGGGCGTGACATGCTGAAGTATTTAGGAGTGATAGGCTACCCTCTCACCCGGTCGTTGTCGCCGGCGTTCCAGCAGGCAGCGCTGGACGCCCTGCGGCTGGACATTCTGTACGAAGCGTGGCCAACGCCCGCGGACGGGCTGCAAACGCGAGTAACCACGCTGCGTTCACCGACGGTGCTCGGCGCGAACGTGACGATCCCGCACAAAGAGGCAGTGATGGCGATGCTGGATGAGGTGGATGAGGTTGCGGGCCGGATCCGAGCAGTGAATACGATCGTGAACCGTGAAGGCCGGCTGTTCGGCTACAACACTGACCTGCAAGGACTGATGCGAGCGCTCCGCCAAGACGGCGGCTTCGAGCCGGTCGGCCGGCGGGTGGTAATCGCGGGGGCGGGCGGCGCGGCGAGAGCGGCGGTCGCCGGACTGCTCGATGCGGGTGCCGCATCGGTCACAGTCATCAACCGGACTCTCGCGCGTGCAGTTTCACTCGCTAAAGACTTCCGCGACGGCGGCGCTAAGATACCGGTGGGCGCAATGCCGGATGAGCGCAGGTCTTGGGAATTCGCAATGAGGCATTGTGACCTTTTGATAAACTGTACCCCGGTCGCTTCAGGCGATTCGATTCAGTCGCCGCTTCCGTTGGAGTTGATCGAGAAGCGTCATTTCGTGTTCGACTTGATCTATGACCCCGCTGAAACATCTCTACGGGCTGCCGCCAAGGGGGCGGGTGCGGAGTTCCTTGGGGGCCTGCCGATGCTTGTTTACCAGGGCGCGGCCTCATTCGAGTTATGGACCGGGCGTGAGGCACCCGTCGACGTGATGTTTGGGGCAGCCCGGTCCGGGGTTGAAGCCGGCGTGGGGAAGGAGAGGAAGTAGCGATGGAGTGGGCGGTGCTGGGCCTGTTCATCATGTTTGTGATCGTGACGTACATCGTGGTGCAAGGTACGCGTGCAGCGCTCGCCTGGCGAAAGGCGGCGGCCGAGGGCGATGTGAAGGTCATCCGCGATATCGTCGAGGATTCGCTGGGCGCCTGGCGCTCGATGAAGCGGCCGAAGGAAGTATCCCCAGACGTCTGGCGCGGGATTCAGGGCATGCAGATCGTGGAAGTGGATGCGGAACTCGTGAGGGTCTCGTGCCAGGCGGAGGGCGATTACCGGCTGGTGAATGGCCGGTGGGTCGAGACGGCGAACCCGTTGCACGAGGCGATGGCGGTGACGGCGAAGGCGCTGGACATGCTGCTGTATGAACTCCCTCACCACAAGCCGGGGCGGGTGCAAATCGATGTTTACATGACGATGCGAGAACCCGACCGAGTGACCGAGCGCGTCTGCATCCTCTCCACGACAGCTTCGAGAGAAGATGCGCGGCAGGTCGACTGGGAAGAGTGGACGACGGCCCAGATCGTGGAGGCGCTAGGCGGCCGCTATCGCATGGATGACCTTGGCCAGCCGCTACCAATCGAAGTCGAAGCGCCGAAATCGGTGGAGGCTGAAGACGCGGGGGCACCGCCGGCGCCGTCCAGGAGATGACGGACCTCCGCTTTCTGACCGCCGGCGAGTCCCACGGCAAAGCGCTGGTGGCGGTGCTCGAGGGAGTACCGGCCGGGTTGCCGCTGACCGAAGACTACATTGCGCGGGACCTGCGGCGGCGGCAGGGCGGCTACGGGCGGTCGAAACGGCAGCAGCTCGAACAGGACCACGCCGAGATCGTGGGCGGCGTCCGCCACGGGCTGACGCTTGGCGGGCCGATCGCCATGCTAATCCAGAACAGGGTATGGGAGGATTGGCAAGAAGTAATGCAAGTAGGGCCCTACGCCGGCGAACCCAAGAAGGTGACGCGGCTGCGGCCCGGGCACGCGGACCTGGCGGGGAGTATGAAGTATGGCTTCGATGATGCGCGCAACGTGCTGGAGCGGGCGTCGGCGCGGGAGACGGCGGCGCGCGTGGCGGTGGGGGCGATCTGCCGCCGCTTCCTCGAGGAGTTCGGCATCGAAGTCCACTCGCATACTGTGTCGATAGGAGATATCCGTGCGCAGGCGGACGCGGGTTACGATTGGATGTCGGTGGAAGAATCGCCGGTCCGCTGCGCCGACCCGGAAGCCGGCGAGCGAATGGTGCGGGCGATCGATGCCGCTCGGGAAGCCGGGGATACGCTGGGAGGCGTCTTCGAGATGGTGGCGACGGGAGTGCCGATCGGGCTTGGTTCGCACGTGATGTGGGATCGCAAGCTGGACGGGCAGCTGGCGCAGGCGGTGATGAGCATCCACGCCGTGAAGGGCGTCGAGATCGGCGGCGGATTTGCCGTGGCGGCGGGCCCCGGATCTGAGGCGCATGATGTGATCCTGCCGCCGCAACAGTGGGAAGGTCGGCCCTGGCGGCGGGCGTCAAATCGCGCAGGTGGCCTCGAAGGCGGGATGACCAATGGCGAGCCGGTGATCGTCCGCGGCGCGCTGAAACCGATATCGACGCTTTCGAACCCTTTGCCTTCGGTGGACCTGCACACGGCTGAAGAGATTCAAGCGCATTACGAGCGGTCGGACGTCTGCACGGTGCCTGCCGCGGGCGTTATCGGCGAGGCGATGGTGGCATTCGTGCTGGCAAGCGCGATGCTCGAGAAGTTCGGCGGGGACTCATTGGGCGAGACGCTCAGGAACTTCGAGGGGTATCAGGCGACAATTGGGCCACGAGGCGGATAATCGCCCCCGATGGTCTACGAGGTGCGGGAGGGCGATATCCTGGTCAGATGCGACGGACGCAAGCTAGACCTGGACCGCGTCCATGCGTTCCTGACGGCGAGCTACTGGGCGGAAGGGGTATCGCGCAAAACGGTGGAGCGATCGATCGAGAACTCGATCCCGTTCGGTGTCTATTGCGATGGCGAGCAGGCCGGTTTCGCGCGCGTAATCAGCGACCTGGCGTCGTACGCCTACCTCGCGGACGTTTATATCGACGAAGCATTTAGGGGACGAGGACTGGCGAAGCTGCTGATGCGCGCGGTCATGGCGCATCCGGAGCTTCAGGGCCTGCGGCGCTGGATTTTGGGCACCCGGGACGCGCATGGCCTCTACCGGCAGTTCGGCTTCACTGAACTACAGCGGCCGGAGCGTTGGATGGAGAAAGCGGAGCCGGGGCTGTACGAGAAAGAGACCGGGCAGTGACCCGTCCTTCTCGTATTGTCCTCACGGGGTTCTCGGGTGCTGGAAAGACGGCCGTCGCCTCGATTGTTAGCGGGACGCTGGGCTGGGAGATCGCCGACACCGACGACATGGTCCAGCGTGCAGCCGGGAAGTCTATTCTCGAGATCTTTCGGGACGGCGGGCAGGAGCTTTTCCGGGATCTGGAGAAAGAGGCGATCCGAACGGCATGCGCTAGAGAGCGCGTCGTTGTTTCAACGGGGGGGGGCGCCGTCCTGCGAGCGGAGAACCGGCGGTCGATAGCGGACGGGGGTTTCGTCGTGTGCCTTGAAGCGAGGCCGGAGACAATATTCCGCAGGCTGAGCAGCGGTGGGCGGGCGTTGGACCGGCCACTCCTGGCAAGCGGTGACCCGCTCTCGCGTATCCGCATGCTAAAGGAAGCGCGGCAACACCTGTACGCCCTGTGCGACTGGACGATACACACGGATGTCCTTACGCCGAAGCAAGTAGCGGCCGAGGTTGCGCGGGCTTACAAGGATATCTCCGCCTCGGTCTCAACCGACCCCGACCGGCTTGGCGCGCTAACTGACCGCAACGCCGAAACGCCGCCGGGCACGCTGCACACGGTCCCGGAAGGAGCCGCGGCGATGGTACGCACGGCCAGCGGCGAGTACCCGGTGCTCGCCGGCTGGGGGATGCTCTCGGGGCTGGGGAAGCGACTCCGGGAGGCTGGGATCGCTCGACAGGTGTACGTAATTAGTGACGAGGCTGTGTTCCATCACTATGGCGACGAAGTGGAGAGCGCGCTGCGAAGCGCGGAGGTGCCGTTCGATGCGTTTACATTGCCACCGGGCGAGGCGAGCAAGTCGCTGGGAACCGCATCGGAAATCTATGACTGGCTGGTCGAGCGCAGGGCCGAGCGGGGTCATACGATCGTGGCACTTGGGGGAGGGATGGTGACGGACCTTGCGGGGTACGTGGCGGCGACGTTCGCGCGGGGAATTCCCCTTGTGCATGTGCCGACTAGCGTGCTGGGGATGGTAGACGCGGCGATCGGCGGGAAGGTCGGCGTCAATCATCCAAGAGCCAAGAACGTGATCGGCGCGTTTTACCAGCCACGGCTGGTTCTGGCGGACGTCGCGGCATTGCGGACGCTGCCGCCGCGGGAGTACTTCTCCGGCTGGGCGGAGGTCATCAAGCACGCGATGATCGCGGATGGGGACCTGATGCCGTTCCTGGAGGAGAACCGTGAACGGATTCTGAAGCTCGAACCCGAGCCCACGACCGATGCCATCCGGAAGAGCGTTGTAATCAAGGCGCGGGTTGTGAGCGCAGATGAGCGGGAGGAAACCGGCGAGAGAACGACGCTAAATTATGGTCATACGCTGGCGCACGCCATCGAGTCGGCGACGGGGTACGGCCGCTTCCTGCACGGAGAAGCTGTGGCGATCGGGATGACGGCGGCGGCTCGAATCAGCGAACGGCTTGGGTTGCTTTCGCCGGACGCCATCGAGCGGCAGCAGCGGCTGCTGGAAGCCTACCGGCTGCCGCTGAAGGCAGAAGGCATCGATCGCGACCGGGTAGAGGCGGCGATGGCACTGGACAAGAAGGTCCGCGGGGAGAATGTGCAGTGGGTGCTGCTCGAGGGGATCGGAGAGCCGGTGCTGCGAGAGGATGTGCCGAAAGATGTGGTTGAGGAGGCGCTTCGAGAGGTGCTTCGGTGAGGAGCCAGGAACACGGAGCGAAAAGTGAGGGAAAAAGCGATGACGAGGCGCGCTCGTCGCTTCGGGCTGTCGTTCACGGGTGGGTTCAGGGCGTGAACTTCCGGCAGTTCGTATACACGCGGGCGCGGTTTTTGCGGCTGACAGGATATGTGAGCAACCTCGACGACGGGCAGTCGGTCGAGGTCGTTGCTGAGGGCCCGCGCCAGGACCTGGAGCAACTTCTGGAGTACCTGCGCGAGGGGCCAAGGTCGGCGCGCATTGAGCAAGTAGAGGTGGACTGGGGCGAACCGACGAACAGTTGGACGGATTTCGGGGTGCTCTCGTAGGCGCACGAACGGAACAAACGGATAAACGAAAGAAGAGGGCACGGGGTAGTTGCGCGCGGCCGTGTTAGAGACGCTTCCAGAGGAAGACTTGTTCGTGGCCGAGCGGTGAGTCCTTGAGGCGGCCGAACTCTTCGTACCCGAGCTTCTTGTAGAACTCCGGCGCCTGGAAGGTGTGGCTATCCAGGTGCACGTATCGGCAGCCGTCCGCGCGCGCCTCAGTCTCCGCCGTCTCGATGAGGCTGCGGCCCAGGCCGGCGCCGCGCGCGGACTCCTCGAGCCAGAGGTCGGTGATGTGAAGCCACCCGCCCCAGATATGGCCCAGGAGACCGCCTCGAATCAAGCCGGTGGCGTCGCGCACGAATAGCTTTAGTGGGCGCCAGTTGTCGTAGCCGGTGCGGGCGACGTTGTATAGGGACAGGCCGTCGCGCACGAACTGAGCGTCGCTTTCCGGTGCCATCGGTTCGGAGGAGATGCGCAGATCGGCTCCCATTGTTCAACCCAGGAGCGTGTGCATGGGGAAGTCGACCAGCTTGCGGGTGACGTTATCGCAGAGGAAGTGGGGGTGTGTTTCGGCCGTGCCCCCCAAAATGTGGATCGAGACGCCGTTGACGTCAGCGGCGGCGCGGACCCGGTGGAAGCCCTCTTCGGGCGGCAAGAGGTGGGTGATGCTGCCGGGCGGGAAGTGGTAAACGCCGGTCTTTTGGAGGGCGCATTCCTGGCCCGCATTAACGTCAGTCGGACCGCCCGGTCGGGCGTATTTGGTCTCCTCGTCCTCGCCTTCAAGGACGCCGATGACGCCCCAAGCGCCGTGGTAATGGACGCCGCTACTCGTGCCCGGCGGGAAGACCACGGAGATGATGAAGAAGGAGCCGTCTTCGGCGGTATGGAGCAGGTGGCCGCAAGCGCGATTGCCCTCGCAAGGCAGCCGATGGTCGGGAAGCAGACCTTGCTGCCGTTCCATCCAGCGCGCGAGTGACGGTTTGACGGCCTCGATACGCTCCCTCTCGTTCGGATAGCGAGCGATAGCCTCGGCTACGTCCAGAGCCAGAGCCTCGATGCCGTACGGTTCTCCCATCTTGGACCTCCTGAGTGACGGCTTGCAGTTTACGAAATCCAGGGCTGAGTTGCCGATAGCTTGCTCGAGTTGTCCGAAGTAGCCGGGCTAGCTAACCGGCGACGCAACAATAGGCGCCTCTCTGCGTCTTTATAGCTGCATCGATACCGAAAGACCAAAGGGGAGGCATAGATGCGTATATTCTGGCGGCTCGCTGCCGCTTTAGGAGCAGCTCTGGCGCTCTGGCTTGCCACAGGCGGGCTTGCTGTGGCTGAGGACTCGCCCCGGCATCACCCGGTGGCGAGCGGCGATACGCTCTGGAGTATCGCCGCCAAGTACGATACCAGCGTCGACGAGCTGGTGAAGCTCAATGACATCAAGTATCCGGACCTGCTATTGCCGGGGCAGATCATTAAGCTCCCGGACCGAGAAACGCCGTCAAAGCCCGGCACAATCGAGTATGAGGTGCAACCGGGGGATATGTTGAGCCAGATCGCGGTCCGCTTCGACGTTACGACGCAAGCGCTCGCCGAGGCGAACCAGCTCGCCGATATTCAGCATATCGTTCCAGGACAACGGCTAACGGTGCCGGGAGCGGCATTGCCGCCGAAGGTACCGTCGGCGCAGGCCGCCCTTCATCCGCCCGACGATCCTGATCTGGAGAGAATGTTTGATGAGTTGGCGGGCGAGCAAGGGTTAGACCCGGGGCTGGTCAAGGCGCTGGCCTGGCTCGAAAGCGGCTGGCAACAGCATGTCGTGAGCCCCGCGGGAGCGATTGGATTTATGCAACTGATGCCAACGACGGCGCAGTGGCTGGAACAGTCTGTAATCGGCACCGACCTGCATGAGGACGTAAGCGTGTACGACAACGTGAAGATGGGGACGCGCTACCTGCGCCTCCTGTTCGATGCCACCGGCGGGGATAAGGACAAGGCTCTCGCCTCGTACTATCAGGGGTACGGCGCGACGATGAGCGGCAAGATGTACGAAGAGACGAAGGCCTACATCGACCTCATAAAAGCGACGGAAGCGCGATACTGGCCGTAGCGGAGACAAACGGACAAAAGCATAAGCCTGCAAACTCTGAAGGCCATCGGCTCTTGCAAGTTGTCGAGCTCCGGGATGTGCTCCTCAGCCAGTGTTCGCGCTGCCGGCGATGCCGAGCTGCGAAGCGACGGGTTTGAGCGACTCGATCACGAAGGCGATGTGTTCGTCCAAGTTGACGCCCAGCTGCTCGGCGCCGTTGGTGATATCGTCGCGGTTGACGTTGCGGGCGAATCCTTTGTCCTTCATCTTTTTGCGAACAGCGGCGACATCTACTTCGTCGATGCACTTGCCGGGGCGGACGAGAGCCACGGCGGTGATGAACCCGGTTAGTTCGTCCACGGCGTAGATCGCGCGGTCCATCGGCGCCTTGCGCTCGAGGCCGAGATAGTCAGCGTGGCAGAGTACGGCGTATACGATGTCCTCCGGGACGCCGCGCTCGCGGAGGATCTCGGCTCCTTTGACAGGATGTTCTTCGGGGTTCGGGTGCATCTCGAAGTCGAAGTCGTGGAGGAGACCGACCATCGCCCAGCGGTCCTCATCCCCGCCGTACTTCCCGGCGTAGGCCCGCATCGCGGCCTCGACGGCCAGGGCGTGCTTGCGGAGCGGTTCGGTCTTGGTGTGCTCGCAGAGGATGTTCCAGGCGTCTTCGCGGTTCATGGGCGCTCCTTGGGATTGGCTTCGATAGGTATCTGAAATTGTACGAGATAAGCGGTCGCGTTTCGCGGCCCTTCGACGGTGGAGTATCATTTAAAGTCCAACCTTAGGCATTTCTGCGGACGCAGAGGCGCGGAGATGCCGAGAAAGGGTACTGAAATGCCTAGGTCCATCTGGAATGGCGTGATCAGCTTCGGGATGGTGAGCATCCCGGTCAAGCTGTACACGGCCACGCAAAGCAAAGACATCTCCTTCCATTTACTGCACAAGGAGTGCAATACGCGGCTGCAGCAACTGCGCTGGTGCCCGACGCACGAGCGAGCCGTGGAATGGAGCGAGGTTGTCCGCGGATATGAGTATGCACGGGACGAGCACGTAATCCTGACCGAGGAAGACTTCGAGAAGCTGCCTCTGCCGAGCAAGCAGACAGTCGAGCTGTCGGCGTTCGTGAAGGCGGAAGAGATCGACCCGGTGTACTACGAAAAGAGCTACTACCTGGAGCCGGACGCCAAGGGGATTAAACCCTTCGCGTTGTTGATGACGGCCCTCCGTGAGAAGGGGCTCACAGGTATCGCGAAGATCGCGGTGCGGAACAAAGAGCAGCTTTGCGCGCTGCGGCCGATGGACGGAACCCTGATCCTGGAGACGCTCTTTTACCCGGATGAGATCCGCGTGGAAAAGACTGAGTTGCCAGACGTAACGATCTCCGACAAAGAACTGGAGATGGCGTACACGCTGATCGACCTGCTGAGCGAGGAATTCGAACCGGAGAAGTATAAGGACGAGTATCGCGACGCCTTGATGAAGCTTATCGAGGCCAAGCTCGAGGGCGAAGAGCTCCCGGAGGTTGCGGCGGCGGGTCCGGCGAAAGTTACCGACATCATGTCGGCGCTCCGAGCAAGCGTCGAGGCCGCGAAGAAGCGCAAGAAGGGCGATGAGGATGAAGAGGAAGCACCGGCCCAGAGGCGCAAGGCCGGATAGGCTCTAGCCGCTCCGTCTCCACGGCAGTCGGGTCCGCCGGCGGGGCCGTCCAGTTCCTGACCCATCGTCCGTCTGGATCACGCTGATGGAACCGTCCGTCTCGAGCACTGCAAGCCGGACCTCGTCTATGCTATCGATTCCGTGCTCTCGTATGGCCATCAGAACTTCCTCTTCGTCAAGACCCTCACGGCGGATGTTCTGTCTCAGGAGCTTGCCGTCGCTGACGACGACGGTCGGCGAGCCCTCAACGGCCTCGCGCAGCCATATCACGCGTTCGCGGGCAGTGGCGACGCCGTAGTTGGCGCCGATGAGCACGCCGGCGGCGATCAGGCCGCCGGTAACTGAGACGTCGCTGCCCACCATCGCGTTCTGCACGGCGTTCGAGATGAGCAGGATTACGACGAGGTCAAAAGTCGCCATTTGGCCGATCTCGCGTTTGCCGACGACACGCAGGGCGAGAAGCAAACACGCATAAATGATAAGAGTTCGAGCAACAATTTCGAATCCGTTGACGCTAAGGTTGAACACGACTACCTCCAGCTAATAGTTATGAGCGCGTCAATGATGTGCCGGAAGTGAGGACGCGGGCAATCCTCCTCGCTAGTTGGGTAGCGCCCAAATGCGGGTTCACGGTCTGTCCGCTCACGGCGAGGGTTGCATTGCGGCAGCGCGTGATGAGCGGGGAGCACGGGCGGAGAAGGATTGGCCGGCCGGTTCGTTCGCGTCGCTGTGTCGGTCTCGAGTCGTCAGATGCGGTAATTCGACGATACTTCGGAGGGACGGCCGAGAAATATTTCCAATCGGATGCGCATGCGTTGCCTTCTACGACGGTGCCGGCGTCACCTACCAGAACGACGCCGTTGCAATCAGTTTGAGCGTTTAGCGCGGTTCGAGCGCCGGCGTGCCCCTGAAGCAGCGCCACGAGCTGCCGTTCTGTTGCTCGCTACCCTTTCGAAGTGAGCCTTCAGCCGGCTGAATTGCTCATCGGTCAGTTCTTCGGCGAGGACGAGCTTGTTGTCGGCGCCCTTGGTGGCGACGATCAACTCGTCGAGTTTCGCCTGGAGGGCGAGGTTATCCCGGTTTTGAGTGTTTTGAATTAGGAAGACCATGAGGAATGTAACGATAGTGGTCGCAGTGTTGATAACGAGTTGCCAAGTATCGGAAAAGCCGAATATTGGGCCCGTCACGACCCATGCGAGAACGACAGCTACCGCAACGATGAATGCCCCAACCGAGCCGACCTTCTCGGAGACAGCGTGAGCAAACTTCCTGAATACTTCGCCCATCACGACTGAATAGTCGCCGGTGCCGAATGCGCGCAACGTAAAGTTCGGCGGTCTCAGTCTTGCATTCCACTATCAGACCGAGAGCCGGCCCAGGCGGTGTGGAGGGGGAAATGAGCCTTTGATGCCATAATAGGCGTGTGCTCGAGAAATACAGGGAAAAGCGCGACTTCGAACGCACGCCAGAGCCGGCTCCCGGCGCCGAGAAAGAAGGCCGCGGGCCGCTCATCTTTGTGATTCAAAAGCACGCCGCTACTCGCCTGCACTATGACCACCGCTTCGAAGTCGATGGCGTGTTGAAGTCGTGGCCGGTGCCGAAAGGGCCCTCGCTGAACCCGCGTGACAAGCGGCTGGCTGTGATGGTGGAGGACCATCCGTTCGATTACGCATCGTTCGAGGGAGTGATCCCGAAAGGCGAGTACGGCGCGGGCCAGGTGATCGTCTGGGATGCGGGCACCTATTCGCCGGATGAGGGAGGCAAGCTGTCGTTCGGCGACCGCGACGAGGCCGAAGCCCGGATGCGGCAGGGCATCGCTGTAGGGAAGATCTCGGTGTTCCTTCGCGGACACAAACTGAAGGGCTCCTGGACGCTGGTACGTACCAGGCGCGCGGCGAACGAATGGTTGCTCATAAAGCACAAGGACCGCTTTGCAGACACGGAGCGCGACGTCATAGAGGAACACAGATCGGTGCTTTCTGGACTCACCTTGGAGGACATCAAGGCGGGACGCCTCCCGGAGCGGCGGACAGTTGCCGAGATGTGCCTCCGCCCCGGCGACCTAGGGGGCGCGCGGCCGGCGCCGTTTCCGCGCTGGATCGAGCCGATGAACGCTTCGCTCTCGGAAGGCCCTTTCTCGTCTGCCGACTGGTTCTTCGAGCCCAAGCTGGACGGCGTGCGAGCGCTCTCTTTCATCCAGCGAGGAAACGTCAGTATCTTCTCTCGCCGGGGGCTGGACGCGACCAAGCAGTACCCGGGCATAACCAGCGAGCTACGGGAACAAGTGGAACCAGAGATGGTGCTGGACGGGGAGATCGTCGCTTTCGATGAAAACGGCGTTCCGTCTTTCCAGCAGATTCAACAGAGGCTCAACTTGATGCGCGAAAGCGATATCAAGCGAGCTGAGTCGCAGGTGCCTGTCTTCTACTACGTGTTCGACATCCTGTACGCGGGCGGGTATGACCTCCGAGGCGCGCCGCTAGAGCAGCGCAAACGGCTGTTACGCCAGCTGCTCATGCCGACGAACCGCGTCCGGCTCGTCGAGCACTTCGAGCAGGACGGCGAGGTGGCTTATCGCGCAGCCGTCGAACACGGCCTCGAGGGGCTGCTAGCGAAGAGGCGGGACAGCGTTTACGAGTCGGGGAGGCGGTCGAAAAACTGGATGAAGATCAAGAGCACCAAGGAGGGCGAGTTCGTCATAGGCGGATATACCGAAGGCGGCGGATGGCGAGCGGGCACGTTCGGCTCGCTACTCCTCGGCTACTACGATGATGCAGGGAAGCTTGTGTATGCGGGCCATGTGGGCACCGGGTTCAACGACAAGACGCTCAAGATGCTCAAGGAGAGGCTGGAGGTGCTGCGGACGGATGAGCGGCCGTTCGCCGAGGAGCCTTCGCGGGCGGGGATGCCGTTCGGCAGGCCGAAAAATATGCCTGTCACCTGGGTGAAGCCGGAACTTGTCGCGCAGGTCAGGTACGCCCAGTGGACAAAAGATGGGGTCCTGCGCGCCCCGAGCTTCCTCGGACTGCGAGAGGACAAGGCGCCTGCCGACGTGAGGCGAGAGGAGCCGGTACCCCCGCCCTTGAGCGCCCGGTCCGATTCCAGACCGGGTGACAACGATGCCGTCGCCGAGGTGCTCGAGCAGCTCGAACAGCCGCATGAAAAGTTCATCCTGAGGGTCGAGGGCCTCAAGATCCCGCTGAACAACCTCGATAAGGAGTTCTGGCCGGCGATCGAACAGCGCAGGGCGCTGACGAAACGAGACCTCTTGGTCTATTTTGCGAAGGTCTCCCCCTATCTGCTTCCGCACATGCGGGACCGCCCAATTACGCTGACGCGCTACCCGAACGGCATCTACGGCGGGCACTTTTACCAGAAGCGATTCGAGAGCAAACTGCCCGAATTCGTCCAGACTGTAAAGCTATACTCTCGCGACAACGCCGGCGATGTCGACTATCTGGTGTGCAACAACCTGCCAACATTGCTCTGGTTGGGCCAACTGGCGGATATCGAGTTGCACACGTGGTACTCGCGGATCAGCCCCGAGCCGGATGCTCACCACTTGCCGGTAACGTTTGCTGGATCGGCGAAGAACATCGACGCGTCGTTGTTGAACTACCCCGATTTCATCGTGTTCGACCTCGATCCGTACATTTACTCCGGAAAGGAGAAAAAGGGGGCCGAGCCGGAGCTTAACCGAAGGGCTTTTCTCAAGACGTGCGATGTGGCGCTTTGGCTGAAGGACCTACTAGACTCGCTTTCCCTGTCGTCCTTCGTCAAGACCACGGGCAGAACGGGGCTTCATGTGTATGTGCCCATCCTTCGGCAGTTCGACTACGATATGGTGCGCGCCGCCTGCGAAACGATCGGGAAGTACCTCATTCAGGCGCACCACCGCGACATAACGATGGAGTGGTCCGTCGACAAACGGACCGGGAAGGTATTCTTCGACCACAACCAAAACGTGCGGGGGAAGACGCTCGCCTCGGTATATTCGCCACGACCGAGTCCAGAGGCGGGCGTGTCGATGCCTGTTCGCTGGGAGGAGATCAAGGAAATCTATCCGAGCGACTTCACCATCCTCACCGCCTATGACCGGATCGCGAAAGTTGGGGATCTTTGGGCGGGAATCCTGGACGCAAAGCACGACCTCGCTAGAATGCTCGGTGCACTGTCCGAAGATGGGTCCGATTGAATTCCGCAGCGACGCAGCGCGGTGACGGGCGTTAGCGACCGACGATAAGCATGCCGCCGGAGAATAGATTACCCGGAAACCGGCGGCAAAGGCAGCTTGATGGCCTAGACGAAGATTAACCAAAACAACCGGTCGCTCGTTGGCGTAGAATGAGCAGATGAGCATGCAGACACACAAACAGGCGCGGCCGGCCAGAAATGATGGCCAAGGCGAGACCCTGACAGTCACTGACAACCGCACTGGGAAGATGTACGAACTGCCCATCACAGACGGCACCGTACGGGCCAAGGACTTTCGTCAGGTGAAGGCGTACGAGGGGGACTTCGGTCTCATGGTCTACGACCCCGGGTTCGCCAATACGGCTTCCTGCCGCAGCGCGATAACTCACGTTGACGGTGAGCGGGGAATCCTGGAGTACCGGGGCTACCCGATAGAGGAGCTGGCCGAAAACAGCTCGTTTCTGGAGACGGCTTATCTCCTGATCCACGGAGAGCTTCCGACCAAGAGCCAGCTCGACCAATGGGTGCACGACATAACGTTCCACACATACGTGCACGAGAACGTGAAAAAGTTCATGGAAGGCTTCCAGTACGACGCTCATCCTATGGGGATGCTGCTGGGCACGGTCGCGGCCCTGTCGACCTTCTATCCGGACGCGAAGGCGGTATCGGACCCGTGGTCGCGACATATCCAGACGCAGCGGCTTATTGCGAAGATGCCGACGATCGCGGCGTTCACCTATCGGCACAACCGCGGTCTGCCCTACGTGTACCCCGACAACGACCTCTGGTACACCGGAAACTTCCTCTCGATGCTGTGGAAGATGTCGGAGCCGAAGTATGCGCCGGACCCGGTGCTGGAGCGCGCGATAGACGTGCTGTTCATCCTGCACGCGGACCACGAGCAGAACTGCAGCACTAACGCAATGCGCTCGGTGGGCAGTTCGGATGCCGACCCGTATTCGGCGACCGCGGCCGCGGCGGCGGCACTGTACGGTCCGCTCCATGGCGGCGCGAACGAAGCCGTGATCAAGATGCTGATGGAGATCGGTGATAAGAGCCGAGTGCCGCAATTCGTGAAGCACGTCAAGAGCGGCGAGGGCCTTCTGTGGGGATTCGGGCACCGGATCTATAAGAGCTACGACCCGCGCGCCAAGATCATCAAACGGACCGCGGACGCGGTTTTCGAGCTGATGGGCGCCAACCCGCTGCTGGAGATCGCGCTAGAGCTGGAGCGGATCGCGCTGGAGGACGAGTACTTTATCGAGCGAAAGCTCTATCCGAACGTGGACTTCTACTCTGGCATCATCTACCAGGCGCTCGGTTTTCCGGTCGATATGTTCCCGGTGCTGTTCGCGATTCCGCGCACGGCTGGGTGGCTGGCGCAATGGCGCGAGATGATCGAAGACCCGGAGCAAAAGATCGCCCGCCCGCGGCAGGTGTTCGTCGGGCCGGAGCGGCGTCACTACACAGCTTTGAACGAACGATAACCGACGGCCAAAGCCGCCGGCTATGTTTTGGTCTTGTCCTGGCGCCTGCTTAGAAGAGTAGGGCCAGCAGCAGGAGGATTGCCAGGATGAGAATTACTGTACCAACACCGATGTACATTTCATCTCCTCCCTTTCCTTCAAGAGTCGGCTCAATTGTGCGATTCGTGAGGGGCAATAGTCGTCAAGCGTCGGGCTGAAAAATGACAAGGAAATAACAATCGCGCGGCAGGCCTGCCCAAGCGCTGTAGCTTTCGCCAAGGGAGCCACCTGCAA
>WNFX01000391.1_pt1 | contig 41878 bp, 37 predicted proteins | sample 5400111 | NCBI WGS metagenome assembly WNFX01 (sample SAMN13153363, study PRJNA577476) | soil metagenome | isolation source: 40 cm soil or saprolite under grassland replicate 1 | place: USA:California | collected 2016-06-15
TTCGGCGGTAGATGGCGAGGTAGTTGGCCGGAATCGAGTCCTTCGCCTGTCTGCTCGCCGTGAGCTGAGACGAACTCTGCGTGCAGTTCTGCGAGCTGAACGCGGGCAGCGAGGTGAAGCTTCCCGACATCGCGATCGGCACGATCGTGAGTGCCACCGCGAGCGCGACGGAACCCAACCCAGCAAGCACGAGCAGCACGCCGCGGCCGCCGACCCCGCCGCCGAGCACACCGCCACCTCGGCCGCCCAACACGCTGTTTGAGCCGCGCCGGCTGCTGAGCGAGCCACGTCTGGTGAGCCCGCCGCCGCGGCGGATGTCATAGCCAAATCCGCGCCTTATCACGGCCGGCTCACTGGTTACCCGCTGACGCTGGCTGGATCTGATCCACTTGCCACGCGCCACCGACCTGAACCACTGTGATGGCAAACCTGCTGCTCGGCGAGCTTGTCCCGGATGTCTTCTTGACGTGCTGGCTGATAGTCACGACGAACGTGATGCTGGATGGGCTGAAGGCCCGCAGCGAGTTGATCATCGCACTCGCCGTGGAGACCTCCTTGTCCTTGGTCCTCTGCTTGGCAACGCCATAGGTGCTGTAGTCCCCCTCGAGCACCGTGAGGTACTGGCTGGTCACCAGGCCTGACAACCGGTTGCCGTACGTGGTGGCGCTCTCGTCGTAACGGAAGGTGTCGTAGGAGGCAGCCGCCTGGATCGTCACCGACGCGGCCTTGGTCAGGTCGGCGGGTGTGAACGGCAGCCAGCTGAAGATGTTCACCGCCCCAGAGGCCGAGGGTGTCGCGACCGGCTGCGATTGCAGTGGGGTGCTCGGCGCCGCCGGGCTCACTTCGGCCGCGGTCGGTGGCGGCGTCGGCGCGGTCGACGTGGCGGCGCGCGGTGAGCCGGTCGCCTGCGGCAGCAGCAGGTAGACGCCCAGTCCGGCGAGTATCACGACGATGACGGCGAATGCCAGCTTTTGCTGACGCGGGTTTAGCTCCATAACGGCTCCCGCTACCTGTCACGCCTGATTGGCCTGACCCAGCTACGGGTGGCCTTACGCTCGCGGGATTCACGGTTCACCCGCGGCGGCGGCGCCGCAGGGCTGGATGACGAACTGGCCGGGGCCGGCCCGGATTGAGCAGAAGCCGAGTGCTGTGCCTGGCGCGGCTGCGCCGCGCCAGGCACAGCACCGCCAGAACGCCCCTGCCCGCTGCGCTGTTGCGTCGGCGCGCCGCCGGATGACAGGGGTGGGACGCCGCCGCGCCTGGCGAGGTCGGGACCGGGGTGCCAGCGGGCGGCCGGCCCGCCCACGCGCCGTGGCAGGTCGAGCGGCGGCGGCTCGCTGCGGCTCTTGCCCTTCTCGCCGCTGACGTCCGGCCGGACCGCGGCGCCACCACCAGGCCTGGCACCGCCCTGGGTGGGCCCGGCTGGATCCGGCCCGCCGCCGTCGGCCGCCTCTTGCGGGCCCTGCCCGTTCGGCGGGCCCTTCCCACCCCGGCGGTGCGCCAGCCCGGCCGCCGCCACCGCGGCACCGACGCCGCCTGTGCCCGCCGCGCGCGCGAGGTTTTGGGCGAGGAAGGCCGCCTGGTCGGCCTGATCCGGGTTACGCCGAGCCCACCGGCCGACGCGGTAGCCCGCATAACCGGGGATGGCCGTGGTCGCCGCGAGCTCGGTCTGCCCGCGGAATCCGTACCGTGCCTGTTCGCGGTGCGCCTGCGCCCGCTCACGGGCGCCGACCATGTCGTAGCCGACCGACGTGAACAGATGCTGGAACGGCCGTCTGTAGATGAACACAGCCACGGTGAGCAGGGCGATCATCATGATCTTGAACACCCAGGGCAGCGCATTGTCTGTGACGCTCATCACCAGCGCGTAGCAGTACAGCAGGACGCTCAGGGTCAGCGCCACCGCGGCCTGTTTCATCAGGACGCCGACAAGCATCTCGAACCAGCGGATAGCGATGACCCTGCCGAACCCGGGATGGGTTCCAGTGATCAGGAAGAACGGCCCTGCGACGAGCAACAGCAGGAAGCCGAGTTTCAGCACAATTAAGGTGATCGCGATCAGCAACACGAGCACGCCCGCGACCAGGGCGGCGAAGAGCCCGGCGAACGCGATCTCCAGCCGGGTCGCCCACTGCTTGCCCTGGAAGACCGGGTACACGGCCGGGTCTTGCTGCAGCTTGTTCGCGATGCCCTGGTACACGTCCTGCTTCTGGGTGGCCAGCTGCTGAGTCGGCCGCTCGTTGACCGCGTAGGCCTGAGACCAGAGCAGGGCGCGGCCGTATGTGCTGACCGCGTCGCCGGTGTTGCCCGTGTTGGACATCGTGCCGAACTCGCCGGCCAGCCACGGCTTGCAGACCAGGACCGCCCACAGTTCGTCCGCGTTCTGGCTGACCACCTCATTGCCGCCGGTGTAGGCGTAGTTCTCGCCTGTGCTCTGCGGATCGCCCTTTCCCACCGGCACGCAGCTTGTGCCACCGGAAACAGGCAGCCTGCTGAACGCGGCGTTCAGCACCTGGCTGATGCCATCCGACACCTTCTGGCCCACGCCGGTGAAGTCGGCAGGGCGGCCGATCAGCCAGATCGCCGCCACACACGCCACGACCATCCAGATGGTGCCCTCGAGCGTGCGCGTGGCCCGCTTGCGTATCAGGCCCTGCCAGGCCAGCCAGATGGCGCCGAGCAACACGATCGGGGCCAGGTAGGGGAAGTAGACCGCGTGCCCGATCTGTGAAATGAGCTGGTCGACGCGCTGCTTGAGCCAGCCGAGCAGGCCCTCGCTCGCGGCCGACTGATAGGTGGTGATCGTGATGCGGTCGACCGCCTTCGCGGCGTCGAAGACAGCGTTGGCGACGCTGTTGCCGATCATGGACGTCATGTCCGAGCACTTGAGGTTGTACGGCGCCCAAGACTGACCCGCCATGCCGTAATTTTGGTAAAGGGTCATCTTCCCTGGCGCGTTTGCGGCCGCCGTCTGGGGCGGCCGGATCATCGCGTCGATGCCACCGCCGGCCGGTTCCGGCGCGGGCGGCCCGGGCGAGCACAGGTCGTTGAGCGAGTTAACGACGGCCGATCCGGCCTCGCAGAGCCCGCCGAGCCCAACGATCGTCAGCCCGGTGCAGATCGCGCCTTGCGGCGCCGTGGTGGGAGCGGCCGATCCGCCCGGATTCACCCCCGGGGCGCCTGGGTTTGTCGTCGGCTCGAGCCCGGCACGCGCCTGGTGCGACGCGGGCGCGGCGACGCTGTGTCCCACGCTGTGCCGCCCTGCCGCGTGCGTCGCTGCCGCTGCGGCCGGCGCGCCGAGCACAGCGGCCACGACCGCGAGCGTGGCCGCGGCGACCGACGCTGCCCCGCGGGCCAGTGTCACTCTCGCCATGAGGACTCCTCCGGCTGGGTGTCCGGTCGCATTCAGCCCTGGCCGGGCGCTGACCCGGTGCCAGGTTGCAGTTCGCGCGCAGGCCCGTCGTCGAGCTTGGGCTCGTCCGGCCTGGCGCGTGTCGGGTTCGTGTCGAGCCAGCGCAGCAATTCCTCCGAGATCAGGTCCACACCGATCCGGCCGACGCGCCCGTCGAGGTCGCGGAAGACGCACTCGCCATTGCCGAGGCTTCGCAGCACGGCCTTGTGCTCGTCCGAGGCCTCGACGCCGAGCAAGGCAAGCACGTTTGTGACCTCGACGCGCTCGGTGGAGCGGAACGCGAAGACGCCGGAGATGCAGTTGGTGACCTGCTCATTGAGCAGATCACCGGCGTTCTGCGACACCAAGATCAACGCGGTGTTGCGCGACCGGCCCATCCGCGAGACCTCCGGCACAAGCTTGGCGCCCTCCGGTGTCGAGGTGATCGCCCACGCCTCGTCGAGGAAGATGGCTTTTGGCCGCCGTCGGTCCAGGTTGTTGAGCAACCGCCTGGCGAACTGCGAGACCAGGTAGAGCAGCGCCACCGAGAGCCGCTGCTCGTAGGAGTAGTCATCGCGGCGCACCGCCGCGTCGGGCAGGCTGAGCCCGCTGAGCGTGAACACAGTCGTCCACCCGGCCGCGTCGATCTGCTCACCCCCGGAAGGGTGGAAGCAGAGCCGTGCCAGCCGCATCTCAGACATCGACCGCAGCACCGCGCCGAGATTCCGCGAGGCCGGGTCGCCGGACTGCTCCAGGTGATCGACGACCTTGCCGAGGCTCGGTCGGTCCTGCCCGGCGACCACACCGATCGCCTGGATCATGGCGCTCTCGCGCTCCTCGCTCATCCGTGGCAGCAACAGCCTGAGCGTTTCTGTCGCCATCGTGCGCTTGGCAGCGAGGTCGTCCCCGAACGAGAAGGGGTCGAGCAGGCCCGGCGCCGCCGAGCCGAGCGGCAGGACACGAGCCCGCCTGCCGCGCATTTGCAGCATCCGCACCAGCGACTCCGTCTCGCCCTTGGGGTCGATCACTGCCGTCGTGACCCCGCGCAGGGCGAGCTGGTAGATGAGCAACAGGGCGAGCGTGGTCTTACCTCCGCCCGGCTCCCCGGTCACGGCGATCGCCGTGGGCCGGTTGCGAGCGGCGGCGACCAGCGGATCGAAATGCACGATCGATCGCGCCCGGCCGAGAGTCTCGCCGATGTAGGGGCCGACCCAACCGCCGTCCGCCACCCGGTCGCCGAGATCAACCGTCGCGGTGGGCACCCCGCCCGCGATCGTGTAGAGGGGCTGGCGCTGCACGTACGCGCTGAGCCTGATCCGGTCTCCCGGGAGCGATTCGCACAGCAGCGAGAACTGGTCACCGGTGGAGTTGACGATGTCGATCCCGATATCGCGGTAGTGCTCGATCACCGCCTCAACACGGCGCACGCACATCTGCCTGGTTGGCGCGGTGACAAGCAGCCGGTGCCAGCCGTACACGAACGGCAGCCGCTCTTTGGTGATGCCGTGCTCGAGCATCCGCGCCGCCTCAAGCTGCTCGGCGAGCGCTATGGGCGCCTCCGCGCCCGCTTCACGGATGTGAATGTCCATGTCACGGGCGTGAGCCAGCTTGCGGCTCACATCCTTGCTCGCCTTGGCCGGCGGGATCAGCTTCATACGGGAGCTGATCTCCACAGGAAATGGCAGCGAGTCCGCGAAGTGCAGCCACGGCTCCCCGTCGGGGAAGGCCATCACATCGGGGAACCGGGAGAAGGACAAGAAGGCCGCGAAGGACTCGCCCGTCGGATGCTCCATGCGCAGCAGGGTCCGGCCGTTGTGGACTTGGCCCTCGAACAGGCCCTCGATCTCGCCAGCCCCCCATGTTCTGCGCGACGCGGCCGACGGGGGCGGATCGCCGACCGGCCCGAGCAAGGTGTGCCGGAACAGCCAGGCGATCTCGTCGGAGGTGGCGTGCCGCGCGGCAAGAGCGCTGCCGCTAAGTGCCCGGCCGAGCCTGTCGGCCTGTTCGGTCCATTTCGCGATCTCGCCGGCGTCGATGGCCTCGTCCCCCAGGCCAAGGGTCTTCTCTGTGCGCTGGTAGAGGGAGATGAAGTGCGCGAACACGCCGCCGGACAGCTGCATCCGCATCCCGCGCTGGCCGAGCCGCACACCGAGGTACACCTCCTTGGCCCAGAAGTCTTTGGCCCAGACATGCCGGTACATCTCGTCCAGATAGTCGAGCCAGCCCGGTCCCTCGTCCGCGGTTGCGTCGAGCTGACGCGCCCACTGGGCCGCGGGGTAGGAGCGGTGGGCGATGCGCAGATGGACCTCGGCGTCGGGCATCCGCACCGCGGCGAGCGCGATGGTGATGTTGGTGGCGAGCGCCTCGCGCTCCTCTGGCGTGGTGAACTCGTAGGGCACCGTAGGAACGCGGTAGTAGGCCCAGGCGTGGGTGTCGGTGAGAACGATCCGGTCGTCGAAGTACCGGACGGAGAGCCTGCGGCGTTCCTTGGTGCGGCTGCTCAAGCTTTGCGCCCCCTTCGCGGACAGTGCGCTGTTGACATCATCGCGTCAGGTGAGTTCGGTTGGGCGCCGTTGCCTGTCATCGCGATATCCCCACCTCTTCTGCCACGACGGCGAAGCCGGCGAGGCTGACACCGCCGAGCGCGGTGTACGCATGGCGGGTCTGGGGGCGAAGCTGCCCGGGCCCGGGCACCGGTCCTCGGTCACCGTCCAGTTGATCGTCCCAGGGCACTCGCACGATCGCGCGGCTTCGGCCTCTGGCAACGTTCTCGGCCTGCACGACGTCGGCCATACTTCGCTTGCTCACGCCGTTGATCACGGTGACCGCGCGAGCGGCGAGCTCGCTGTGGCCGTGGGTGTCGAGCCATTCGTGCGTCATCGCGACCGCACGTGGCGCGTCTGCGCTTGCGGGCGCGACAAGCACGAGCTGGTCAGCGATCCGGAGCACGCGTGCGACCGTCGCGGCCGCGGGGTCCACCACGGTGAGCAGGTAGCGTCCGCCGAGCATGTCGGCGAGCCGCAGGTAGGCGTTGTCGTCCAGGCCTTGGACGGCCACTCGATCCTCGCCCGAGGCGATTACCTCCAGCCGTGGTTCCCGTGGGGCGGGGATGCCGCGTGCGGCCATGGCGGCTGGCCTCGCGTCGGCGAGTAGCCCGCCAACGGTGGCGACCGGCCGGACTCGGAGCTGGCGGGTCAGTGATCGGTCGCCAGGATTGAGATCGAGCGCGGCGACCGGTTCCGCGCGCAACGTGGCAAGCAGCTGACCAAGCATCAGCGCGGTGGCGGTCTGGCCAGCGCCACTCGTGCAGCCGAGCACGACTATCCGGTGCGGACCAGCCAGGGTGACCCGGCAGCGGGCCTTCTCGTGCTCCTCCGGGTCGATACGGCCCGGCGCGAGACCGCCCACGACTACCTTTGCCCGGCGGTGCCACCCAGGCGCACGTTCGTCACGCGACCGGCGGACGACCCGTTCGACCGGCCTGGCGGGCTCTTGCCGCGCCGGGGCCTGCGGGCGCGGTGGTCGCGCGGGCACCGCCCTGGCTTCGGCCGGCGCCTGCGGCTGGGACGGGCGCGGTTGCGATGGCTGCGGCGCCTCGTGGCCCGACGCGGCGCTGGACCGGCCGGCCGCGTGCCTGGCGAGCCGTCGGCCGCGGGGCGCGGCGGGCGCCGGCCCTGGCACCGTCGATGACGGCCCAGCCGGTGGCGCGGACGGCCCAGCCGGTGGCGCGGACAGCCCAGCCGGTGACGCGGCTGCTGCTGACTTTGGCAGCGCGGCATGCGGCGGCATCGCAGCGGTCGGCCCGGCCGCTCGCCCAGCGGCTCGCGCAGCGGCCGGCCCAGCGGCGGACGCCCACGCCGGCACGGGAAAGGGCGGCCGCGCTTTGGCTGTGGCAGGTGCCCGGGCTGGTGCGCCGGGCAGCGGCGAACCGGCCCCAGCAGCGGAAGCAGCAGGCGTCACGCCCGCCGCAGGCCCGCCAGGCAGCGGCGAACCGGGCCCGGCAGCCGCAGCGGAAGCAGAAGCAGGCGGCGCCGCGGCGGCCGCAGCCGACCCCACCGGAGCGGGACGTGCGCCACTGGCCGCGGCGCGAGACACCCGGGGCGAGCCACTCGCCGCGGCCTGCCCCACTGAGGCCGGGGATGCTCCACTGGCCGGAGGACCAGAGGTCGGCGTCTCGGCCGCGCGCTGACGGGTGACGGGGCGGGGAGCGGTATCGCTGGCGGGAACGCGGTCGCGGCTGGCCGCGCCTGCTTTGTCGGAGTGCGCCACCTCGAGCGCACCGCGCCGAGCAAACGGCTGCCCGGCGGCCGCGCGGCGCAGCGCCGCCGTGCGAGCTTCGGGCCACGACATGGCGCGCACGCGCTCGCGACCCGCTCCCTCCTGTGCCGACGTTCCTTCCTGCGTCGAAGCGCCGTCCGCACGCCCAGAAGCCAGCTCCGTCTGGTCGGTGGGCTTCGCCGTGGCGTGGACAGCCGGCGGGAATGCCTGGCGCGCTCGCCTATGCTGCCACGGCACATCTCGCGGCGCGGCGGCAGCGGCCGCCGCGCGGGTGGCTCTGGCCCCGGACCCGCCAGGAATGGACACGGCAGCGCCCACAGAACCGGCAGCGCCCACAGAACCGGCAGCGCCCACCGACGCGGCGGCAGCCAGAGAACCGGCCGCAGACGCAGAACCGGCAGCAGCCACAGAACCCGGGACACGCACGTGACCTGGGGCATCCACGGGCCGCACGGCTTTTGGCTGCCCCGCCGTTGCCGCTGCCGAACGCGGCGCCCGCGCCGCACCGACCGCCGGACGTGCCCGGGAGGCGGCCCGGTGCCAGACCCGGCCGACGATCACGATCTCGTCGGCCTCGGTAACCGGAATGAGCCTGCACCAACTCCGCGGCTCGGCGAGATATCGCAGCTGTGAGGCGAGCAACTCGGGCAGTCGCTTGTTCTCAAGCACCGGCCTGGTCGCGAGCCACGTCACAACCAGCGGCGGCAGCACGTACAGCCAGAACAGGCGGTGGTCAATGGGCAGGCCAGCCGCGACAAGCGCCGTGATGTACGGAACGGTGACTGCCACGAACACGGCTATCTGGCCGATCGGAAGCGGGAACGGCAGGCGGAAGTCATAGATCTTGTAAAGCCGCTTCTCGATGCGCCAGATGTTGGTGTACGTGGGCAGGTCCACGCGGGTGCTCTCCTTCCGCTGTGGCAGCGTCAGTGAACGCCGAGTGCGTTGGCGATGCCGGTGGCGAGAGTCTGCACGATGCTCGGTGTGTAGAAGATGACGGCGATTCCAATCGCGAGGACAAGGAACTGAACGAACCTGGTAATTTCCCTGGTGAACAAGAAGAAGAGCGCAACGATCCCGACGATTCCAAGGAAAAGCGGGCCGAACAGCTGCTGAAGATAGGTCACGAGACCCTTTGAGTTAAGCGTCGCCGCGATCGGGTACGCCACGCTGAACTGGTGCGACAACATCAGGTCACTCTTTCCGAGCAGGTGAGGCTTCCGTGAGCATGCGGGTGTCTCCAGTCATGCGGGGTAACGCGCCAGCCGCGCTTGGCGGCGTGATACGGCGCCGCGCGCCGCACTCGGTAGACAGCCGCGCGCCGCACTCGGTAGACAAGGGCCACGGCTCCGGCAAGCGCTGCCTCGCCATCACTGCTGCTGCCCTGCCTGCTGCGTCGAACCTGAGATGGTTTCAATAGACCAATTACCGCCCTGGAAGATCCACGTCATGTCGTAGGTCACATCGAGCGTGGCCGCCGCCACACCGCTTTGACCTGGAAGCTGCCAGCGGACAGTCACGGTGATGTCCCGCTCCGAACCGCCCTGCGGGATGTACAGACCCTGTATCGAGTCGTATGTTACGACGCCGCCGAGCCCAGTGATCACAAAGCCCTTGGTGATGAACCGGTCGAGGGTGGCGGCGTCGCTGCCCGCGTAAGCCTGGAAGAATGAGGGGAGAAAACTCTGGAATGCATTTTGCGTGGCCAGATCGGGGTTGCCGGTCGGCTGAGTGGCGGGCGGGCTGATCCGGTTCGGCGGTGGAAGCAGCGCCGGCTCACCAGATACAACCATTCCGCCCGCGGCGGCGTAGATCGGCACCGCGAACTCCATCGGCTTGCCATTGACCGTGACGAGCAACTGAACAAGCGCGTTGTGCGCGTCCCGCACATTAATGCCGGCCACTTGCTCCGTTTGCAGCCGCATTCTTCCGACACCATTCCAGCCGAGCTGGCCTGCGCCGTCAGGTATGAACGCCGCAAGTTGCCTGGCGCGCTGGCCGGCGTGGGCCTGATCGACGTTGAGGTAGACCTGGCCGAACTGCATCGCAAAGGCCTCGGCCATGGTCACGGGGAAACGGTTCGAGGGACTCGTCTGCTGCGCCGACCCGCGCACCGCGCCGGATGTGTGAGTTTCACGTGTGAAGATGGCCCGCACGCCATTGACCGCGATGACGATCAGCACGGCCCACACAACTACTCGTCCGACCCACACCCACCAACGGCCACCACCGCCACTCCAGGCCCTGGACTTGCCGCCGCGGGCGTTCTCCACGCCATCAGGAGCGCTCGATGGCGGCCTGCCGCCGTACGTGGCCTGCCGCGGACCGGGCTCGAGCGTCGACCTGCGAGCCATTACACCTCCGTTGCGTGCGCCGCGCCGCTGCGGGCATCCCTTCCAGAGACCCCTGACGTCCCAGCCTGATATCCAGGCACAGCAGTTACCGGCTGAGGTCAACCGTGCCGGTCTTGTGGTCCATTGTGCGGCATAAGACCCCAGTAATGGACGCCTATTCTCGCAGCGGTCACAGTGTGTTCCGAGCTAGCTCGGAGGTTACTGCTTCGTCTCCCCACGTGTGCGCACCGTTATTCCGGTCGGATGCACACCGCCTCAGACGTTGAACCGGAACTCCACAACGTCGCCATCAGACATCACGTAGTCCTTGCCCTCGACGCGAACCTTGCCCGCCGCGCGGGCCGCGGGCAGCGATCCAGCCGCGATGAGGTCGTCGTAGGAGACGACCTCGGCCTTGATGAACCCGCGCTGGAAATCGGTGTGGATCACTCCGGCCGCCTCCGGCGCGGTCGCGCCGGACCTGATGGTCCAGGCCCGCGCCTCCTTGGGCCCGGCGGTGAGGAACGTCTGCAAGCCAAGCCCGGCGAACCCGGCGCGGGCGAGCCCGGCGAGCCCCGGCTCCTGCTGGCCAAGCTCGGCGAGCAGCTCCGCAGCCTCGTCGTCGGGCAGCTCCGCGAGCTCGGCCTCGGTCCTAGCGTCCAGGAACACGGCCGGCGACGGCGCCACTAGCTTGGCAAGGCGCGCACGAAGCTCGGTGTCACCTAGCTCGGTGTCGTCCAGGTTGAACACAAACAGGAACGGTTTGGCGGTGAGCAGGTGCAGGTCGGCAAGCTCCGCGAGGCTGATCTCGCCGGCCATGGCCGACGCGCGCAGGATCTGGCCCTCGTTCAGCAGCTCGACGGCACGTGCCGCGGCGTCCGCCTTGCGCAGCCGTTCGGGATCCTTATGTGTTCTTGCTTCCTTGACACGGCGCGGCACTGCCTTCTCCAGCGTCTGGAGGTCGGCGAGGATCAGCTCGATGTTAAGCGTGTCAATGTCGCGCTCTGGGTTCACCGTTCCGTCCACGTGGGCGACGTCGGCGTCGGCAAAGGCCCGCACGACCTGGCAGATAGCATCGGTTTCCCTGATATGGGCGAGAAACTGGTTGCCCAGGCCCTGACCCCGTGAGGCACCGCGTCCCAGCCCGGCGACATCGACGAACTGAACCGTGGCCGGCACGATGCGTGCCGAGCCGTACACCCGCGCCAGCTCGGCAAGGCGCGGATCCGGGACCCCAACCACACCGACGTTCGGCTCAACGGTCGCGAATGGATAGTTCGAGGCAAGCGCCCCAGCCTTGGTAAGCGCGTTGAAAACGGTTGACTTACCGACATTTGGCAGGCCAACGATCCCGATGGACAAGCTCACCCGCGGGAGTCTACGTAACGGCGTGGACTATTCTGGCCACCCCGCCGCGCGGGCGTTAAGACGGCACGGGCGAATCCGGCTCCCCTGGCGTGTCATGTTCCCCACGGTCACCAAGGGCTGCGACCATTGCGTTACATGAACCCGATCTCGCTGTTTGCCTGGCTCGTGCTTGGCGCGGTCGTGGGCGCGGCGATTGGTTACCTCACCGCGCGAAGCCGCCATGCCGTGCAAGCCGCCAGCCTCGCCGCCCAAGTGCGCGCCGCCGAAGAGAAGGCCGCGCTGATCGAGCGCGCCGCGCGCGAGAAAGCCGACCTGGTCGAAGGCCAGCTCGCTGAGCGGATACGGGCGATGTCCACAGAAGCGCTCGACGCCAACAGCCGCACGTTCCTTGAGCTGGCCGAGGTGAGGATGCAGGCGTTCGGGGTCAAGGCGACGAGCGAGCTTGAGAATCGGCGCGTCGCTGTCGAGCATCTCGTGGAGCCGCTGAAGGAAACCCTGGCCCGGGTCGAGCTGCAGCTGCGCGAATCGGATGCCGCTCGCCGCGCCTCACACGCCGAGCTCGCGAAGCACGTCGAGTTCGTCCGCGCGAGCTCCGAGGCGCTGCGAGACCAGACCCAGGCGCTGGTGACCGCGCTGCGCCGGCCAGAGGCGAGGGGGCGCTGGGGCGAGCTGCAGCTCCGCCGGGTGGTGGAGCTCGCTGGCATGATGGCGCGCTGCGACTTCGACGAGCAGGTCAGCGTGCAGACGGCCGACGGGTCCCAGCGACCCGACCTCGTAGTCCGGTTGGCGGGCGGAAAGAACATCGTGGTCGATTCCAAGGTCTCGCTGGCCGCTTACCTCGAGGCCGCGGAGGCGAAGGACGAAGGCGTGCGCGGCGCCAGGCTCGGCGCGCATGCCCGTCATCTCAAGGAGCACGTGGACCGGCTGGCCGCCAAGGGCTACTGGGCCTCGCTCGGCACGACGCCGGAGTTCGTGGTGCTGTTCATCCCCGGCGAGGCGTTCCTCGCCCCCGCGCTTGAGCACGACCCAGGCCTGCTCGAATACGCGATGGCTCGCCGCGTACACATCGCCACCCCCACCACGTTGGTCACCATGCTGCGCACCGCGCATTACGCCTGGCAGCAAGCCGCGCTGTCGGAGAACGCCCGGGTGGTCTTCGACCTGGGCAGAGAACTCTACGACCGGATCAGCGGTATGGGCCGCCATGTGGACAGGCTGGGCCGCGCGCTGACCAACGCGGTGTCGACCTACAACCAGGCGGTCGGGTCGCTTGAGAGCCGGGTGCTTGTCAGCGCACGCAAGCTGAACCAGCTCGGTGTCGTCGAGGCGGAACTGGCGCCGCCCAGGCCGGTCGAGGAAACCACGCGGGCAATCTCGGCACCCGAGCTCGTCACCGAATCTGGCCCAGAACTGGTCATGGGTCCGCCCGCTGGGCTTTTGGCTTCCGCCCGCCGCGCTGGTGCGGTGGGATAGCCATCGGTAGCGCGGGTGACACTGGAACTCAAGGGGAAGACGTGCCCGCGATGCCGACGCCAGAGTCGTGGAACGGCGCACTCAGCGCCCTGCGGGGAAAGGCGGTGAACGGGCAGCGGCCGGCGCGGCTGACCGGCCGTGGTGGCGTGCTCGCGGTCTTCGCGCTCTCGCTGCTCGGCGTCTTGGTTGCCGACGAGGTCCACCTCGGCGCACTGGCCGGGGTGTGCTATCTGGCTGCCTGCGCACTCGCTACGTCCGCGGTGCGACGTAGTCAGCTGTTGTCCGTGGTGGTGACACCCCCGATGCTGTTCGGCGCCGCGGTGGTCTGCGTGCAGGCCACGACGGCGCGAGCGAGCGTGCTCTCGGTAGCCGAGGGAACTTTGGCGACGCTCGGGAATGTCGCGCCATGGTTGTTCGCAGGAACGGCGCTCGGCACGGTAATCGCGCTGGCACGTGGGCTCCCGGCGAACGTGCGCGCCCTGCGCGAGGGGGTTCGCGGCGAGCCGGGCGCCGCCACCCGGACCCGGACTCGGGTGAGATAAATACCTATTTGCGCGTAACGCTCGTTTCGCTACGTAGTTATTTGATAGCATAGAGCGATTTCGGTTGAAAAGCCCGTCACACTGTGCTCATCTGTTCTATGGGGCCGAGGTCTCGGACACGAGCGCGGCTCCGGGGGGTGTGCGCGCATGGGAGAGGGCAACCGCACGCTGCCGCGTCGGCGGCCGCGCGGCGTTCCGTCCTCGATGCCGCCTCGGCCGGGGCAGGCCGCTCAGATTCCCCAGTCCACGATCTCGGCGCTGCTCCGGATGAACTCTGAAGGCCGCATCGGGCCCGATGCCGAGGACGCCGGTTCTGGTTCTGGTCACAATGGGCGAGAAGGCCCTAAATCCCGGCCGCCCGCCCGGCAGCGCCGACCCGACCCGCGACAGGCGACGCCGTCGTGGTTGAGGGTCGTCGCCACAACGGTGCGGCTGTGGATGCGGCGGCGTGGCGGGCGCCAAAATGACACCTCGCGCAAGCGCCGCTGGGCGATCGCGCTGATTGCGCTGGTGCTCGCGGCTTTGGCCGCTGGTGGGCTCACCACGGCGCGGTTGCAAGAGACCGTGCCAAGCCCCTCGGCGACGCCCGGGTCGCCGAACCGCGGCCAGGGTGGCGCCGCGCTTGGCACGTCCGCCGCGGTCGGCCAGCGGGCGGCCGCCTGGGTCGCAGCACAGGTCAGCAGGGACGCCATCGTCGCGTGCGACCCCGGAACATGCCCGGCGCTGCAGGCGGACGGATTTCCCGCGGACAACCTGCTTGTGCTGCGGTCGGCGTCGGCCGATCCGCTCGGCTCCGATGTGATCGTGGCGACGCAGGCGGTTCGCAACCGGCTCGGCAGCCGCCTGCGGCTGGTGTACGCGCCAACCGTCATCGCGAGCTTCGGATCTGGCGCCACCCGGATCGACGTGCTCGCCGTCGCGCCGGACGGAGCGAGGGCCTACCGGGCCGAAGCCAGATCCGACCAGGTCGCGCGGCGCGCTGCCGGAGCGGAGCTGATCCGAAATCCACGGATACACGCCGCCGCAGAGGCCGGCCGCGATCTCGCTTCCGGCACGGTGGACTCCCGGCTGCTGATCACGCTTGCCGCCCTCGCCACCTGGCACTCGCTCGACATCCTCGGGTTCAGCGGCGCCGCGCCGGGCGCGTCCCCTGGCGTGCCACTGCGTGTGATGGACATATCAAGCACCGGTAACCCCGCTGAGTTGCAGACGATCCGCACTTTCCTGCTCGGGCAGCGCCCCCCGTTCCTGCCCGCGCGGGTGGGGGTGGTGCGGCCCGGCAGTGGCCCGGCCGCACTTCGCATCGAGTTTGGCGCGCCGAGCCCGCTCGGTTTGCTCGGCGCGCGCCGGACTCAGTGATCAACGATTCCAACCACGACGTGATCTCTAGAACCGGTCGGTGCGGCTGGTTATCAGTGAGAAATGGGGAAAGTCATGAGACTGTCGGGAAGGGCGCTACGGCTGGCCACGCCGTTCGCCGCTTTTTTTCTTGCGTCCGGCCTGCTCGTCGGCGCATCGTCGGCCGCGTCGGCGTCGGGCACGGGCTGGGTCCGGTGCGCCCACCTGTCACCCAACACGCCCGCCGTCGACGTCTACCTTTACTCGTTCGGCAACCCCAAGGCCGCGATCGTGCTCAAGCACGTGGCCTACGGTGACGTGTCGTCCTACATGGCGGTCGCAAGCGGCCAGTACACCGTCGCGATGCGGGCGGCCGGCGCCGCGGCGACGTCCTCTCCCGTGCTGTCCACAAGCGTTCGCGTCAGTACGGGCGCCTCGTACACCGTCGCGGGTCTCGGACCTGCGTCAGGACTTCGCCTCCAGGTGCTCGCGGATCGAATGACCTCACCGCCGGGGCAGGCGCTCGTTCGCGTGATCCAGGCCTCGTTGCAGCAGCACAAGGTGACCGTGACCGAGGGGGGACGGGTGCTCGCACGCCAGCTCGCGTTCGCGAGCGTCACCGGCTACCGCGCCGTTTCACCTGGTGAGCACACGGTGCGCGTGGCCGGCGGCACCGATCATGCCGCGCGGCGGTTGCGGCTGTCCGCAGACACCATCCACACCCTTGTCGTGCTCGACGCGTCGAAGGGCCTGCGGGTCGACAGCCTCGAGGACGCGGCGGGCAGCCACGCCATGCCGGTCGGCGCGGCGGGCACCGGGCTCGGCGGGGCCGCACCCCGTGCGCCGCGTTCCTCTGCCCCGCTGTGGCTCGTAGGCATGGCAGGCGGCGGGCTTCTCGCGGCAGCCGGTGCGGTCAGGCTGCGGCGGATCCGGGGTGACGCCATCCGCACACGCTGATGGTCACGCTTGCCGGGCGGGCCGCCGCGACCGCAGCGGTAATCGCGGGCGTGGTCGGCGTCGGCGCCGGTGTGACGGGCATCGCCTTGCATGGACGCGGCGCGGCGCCGGCAACCCTGCCGGCCCGCGCGTCCCCGGCGACGTCGTCCGCCGGCGCCGCAGCGCTATCGCCTGGCACCGCCGGAGCGATCCCCGCCCCAACTCTTTACGACCTGCGCCGCCCGTCTGCACGGCACCGGACCCCGCGACCCGTCGCGCTGCGCATCCCCGCCATCGGCGTGCGCACCAGGCTGATCGATCTGGGCCTCACCTCGGCCGGCACCATCCAGGTGCCGGCCGATCCGGCCGTCGCGGGCTGGTACACCCGCAGTCCACGCCCCGGCGCGATCGGCTCATCGATCATCCTCGGCCATGTCGACTCGGCCTCCGGCCCGGCGGTCTTCTTTCGCCTCCCTCACCTGCGGCCGGGTACGCGCGTGTACATACGGCGAGCGGATGGCACGCTCGCCGTCTTCCGTGTCGATTCTGTGCGCCGATACGACAAGAGCAGGTTCCCGACAGCGGCCGTCTACGGGCCCACGCCCGACGCGGAGTTGCGCCTTGTCACCTGCGGCGGTGTCTTCGACCAGCGGCTGAAGTCTTACCTGAGCAACATCGTGGTCTATGCGACCGCCGTCACGTAGGCCGCGCGTGACATTTAGTGCCGTAGCTCACGCGGCAACGCGAAGATGAGGTCTTCCTCGACCTCCTCCACCTCTTCGACCGCGCTGAACCCGCGCGCCGCCAGTTCGTCGATCACTCCGGTGACCAGGTCCTCCGGCACCGACGCGCCGCTGGTGACGCCGACAACCGCGATGTCGGCGAGCCACTTCGGATCGATGGCGGCCGCGTCCTCAATCAGGTGCGCGTCCTTAGCCCCGGCGTCGAGCGCCACCTCGACCAGCCGAACTGAGTTGGAGGAGTTGCGCGAGCCCACCACGATGACGAGGTCCGAGCGCTGGGCGATCTGCTTGACTGCCGCCTGACGGTTCTGGGTCGCATAGCAAATGTCATCGCTTGGTGGATCAGCGAGAAGCGGGAAGCGAGAGCGGAGCGCGGCGACCGTCTCGTTGGTCTCATCCACCGACAAGGTGGTCTGCGACAGCCACGCGACCTTGGCGGGATCGCGCACCGCGATTCCGGCGGCTTCATCCGGGCTCCCGACGAGCTGGATGTGCGCGGGCGCCTCACCCGTCGTGCCGACAACCTCCTCGTGCCCTTCGTGTCCTATCAGGAGGATGTCGTAGTCCTGGGCGGCGAACCGCCTCGCCTCCTTGTGAACCTTGGAGACCAACGGGCAGGTGGCATCGATCGTGTGCAAGCCCCGCTGCTTGGCGTCCTCGTACACCCCTGGCGCCACCCCGTGGGCGGAGAAGACAACGACAGCGCCGCGTGGCACCTCTTCGGTCTCCGACACGAAGATCGCGCCACGTTCTTCCAGAGACTGGACGACGTGGGTGTTGTGCACAATCTGCTTGCGCACATAGACGGGGGCGCCATAGCGCTCCAGCGCCTTCTCGACCGTCTGGACCGCGCGGTCGACGCCCGCGCAGTAGCCACGAGGTTTGGCGAGTAGCACACGTCCAGGCATGCCCCCATCGTACGGGCCCGCCTAGAGGCGGCGACGACGGCCAAGCCCGGCGACTGCACGGGCGTCAGGCACCCGCCGTTGGCCGGCACGACTTTGGCCTGCCCGGAACGCGTTCCGAACCGGCTGTTTATGGCAGCATTGCCGCTAAAATCGGCGTCCGCCAGGCTTGGATCCCGCTCCAAGCCGAAGGGAGAGATCTATTATGCGCATCCCGAACGTCCCTGAGCGCATGAAGGAGGCGCCGGCGCACGCATTGCGCGCCGTGTTCGCCGGCATCGGTCAGGCGCTGCTCGTTTCTGACAAGGTGCGCCGCAGGTTCAGGGGCCAGGACGCGCCGGAGGCTGGCACTCATTCGGCTAACGCGGCGACCACCAGGCCGGATGGCGCCAAACCGACCGACCAGGGACCGGCCACCAGGCCGACCGCCACTGCGGCACCTGCTGCCACGCCGACCCCAGCCAAGGCACGTGCCGCATCTGCCGCAACGACCAGTCCGGCCAAGCCTCCGGGCGTCGCGAAGCGGGCCGCTGCCAAGCCTGCGGGGGTCGCGAAGCCGGCCGCTGCCAAGCCGGCCGCTGCCACGCGGGTCGCGTCCGCCAAGCCGGCGGCGCCCGCCAAGGCCCGTGCTGCCACGCCGGCCGCTGCCAAGCCGGCCGCTGCCAAGCCCACTGCGCCCGCCAAGGCCCGTGCTGCCAAGCCGGCCGCTGCCAAGCCGACCGCCGAGGCCGAGCCGGTCAGCCGCGACGCAGCGAGCCAGCCATTCCCTAACTACGATCAGCTTTCCGTGGCGTCGCTTCGCGCCCGGCTACGCGGCCTCGACCTCGCGCAGGTGCGTCAGGCGCTGCGCTATGAGAAGGCGCACGGCAGTCGTTCGGATGTCATCACGATGTACGAACGCCGGATCGAGAAGCTTCGGGAAATGGGCGGCTAACCGCGCCGGGCCGCCGCACAATCACTGTCATGCCGCTGGAGACATCAGCTGAGTCGCCGGCGCCGGTGCGCACCGTCCTTCAGTTGGTCGGTGGGTGGATCGCGCGCCTCGGTCGCGTGTGGGTCGAGGGGCAGATCGCCGAGCTGAACGTACGCGGAACCCGCGGGACGGTCTTTTTGACCCTGCGCGACCCGATCGCCGCTGTCTCCGTCCGGGTGATCTGCACACGGCAGGTATTCGAGGCCGCAGACCCTGCGCCCCAGGAGGGTGCCCGCATCGTCGTTTGGGCCCGGCCGGATTTCAACGCCAACCGTGGCGCGTTCGCGCTCACCGCGCTGGAGATCCGAGCTGTCGGCATCGGTCAGCTTCTGGCGCGGCTGGACCGGCTGCGCGGCGAACTCGCCGCCCAAGGCCTGTTCGCCGCGGAACGCAAGCGCCCGCTCCCGTTTCTGCCCCGCAAGATCGGCCTCGTCTGTGGCCGCGACTCGGCCGCGCGACGCGATGTGCAGCAGGTCGCTTACCGGCGCTGGCCTGCCACGGCGTTCGCCGTCGAGGAGGTCGCCGTGCAGGGGCCTTATGCGGCGACCGAGATCATCGATGCGCTGCATCGGCTGGACGCCGACCCGATCGTGGACGTGATCATCATTGCCCGGGGTGGCGGCAGCATCGAAGACCTCCTGCCGTTCTCCGACGAGACGCTGGTCAGGGCCGTGGCCGCGTGCCAGACGCCGGTAGTCAGCGCCATTGGCCACGAACAGGACGTACCCCTCCTCGATCACGTCGCTGACGTGCGGGCCGCAACACCAACCGACGCCGCCAAGCGGGTCGTCCCAGACGTCGGTGAGCAGACAGCGATCATTGACGACCTGCGCGGCCGGGCGCGCCGCTGCGTCGTCGGCAGGATCGACAGGGAGGCGGCCTGGCTGACCGCGATCAAGACGCGCCCGGCGCTTGCGAGCCCGGTCGTTGAGGTGGAACGGAGAGCGCAGCAGGTGGACCAGCTGACCGACCGGGCCCGCCGATGTGTCGTCGCGATGCTCGCCCGTGCGCGCGACGATGTCGCGCACACCCGCGCACGGTTGCTAGCCCTGTCTCCGGCCGCGACACTGCGTCGCGGGTACGCGATCGTGCAGCGGTCGGACGGCGCCATCGTGCGCACGGCCGCCCAGGTCGCCACCGGCGACGATCTGGTGATCAGGTTCGCGGAGGACCAGCTTGCGGTCACGGCGAGCGCTGACGGTCACATAGGGTGAACCAGTGGTTGACGAACAGGCGGAGGCCCTCTCGTACGAACAGGCCAGAGACGAGCTGGTCACCACGGTCAAGCGCCTCGAGGCTGGCGGGCTCACTCTCGAAGAGTCGATGAAGCTCTGGGAGCGGGGCGAGCAGCTGGCTAGGATCTGCGCCGAATGGCTGGAGGGCGCCCGTGCTCGGCTCGCCACCGCCATGGCCGCGCATGGCGCGGCCAAGCCAGCTAACGACAGTTCTGAGGCGCCGTTCTAGTGCGATCGCCAAGCTGCTGCCCCACCAGTCACCGGTGCATCGATTGTCTGGGTGGCAACGTAACCTAGAACGTGGATGCGTCGTTTATAGGGCCGTTGGCAGCTGATAGCCCTAGCCTCAGGGTCGGCAATGAGCCGCGGGTCCCGCGACTGGCGTCGAGCCAGCCTCAAGGGTCGGCGACGGGAGGTAAGCGTGCGGAGCATCATCGGTGCGCCAGAGCGGCGACGCGGCCAGCATGCACCGACGACAGCGGCGGCAGTCAAGTCTGCGGCGGCGCTCATCGCCGCGGCAACGCTGGCGCTGGCCGCAGCGTGTTCTTCCGGCGCGGCGAGTTCTCAGAAGGCCAAAGCCGCGCCGGTCATTCCCGCTGCGCAGGTGACCATAACGCCCGCGAGTGGCAGCAAAGACGTCAAACCGGGGGCAGGGATCACAGTTACCGCCGCGCGCGGCAAGCTGACCAACGTTACGGTCCACACATCCGGTACCCAGGCCTCAGGGACATTCAGCCATGACGGCACGGTGTGGCGGAGCAACTGGACGCTTGGGACCTCGCAGCGGTTCGTGGTGACCGCCACCGCCGTGAACACGGCCGGGCGAACCGTCACCGCGAAGAGCATGTTCCACACGCTGTCCCCCCAGGCGATCTTCCAGACTCAGATATTCGAGGGCAACGGCGAGACCTACGGCGTCGGCATGCCAATCAAGCTGACATTCAGCCGGCCAATCACAGACAAGGCGCGGGTGGAACGCTCGCTTGAGCTGCGCACCTCCAAGCCAGTTGTTGGGGCCTGGTGGTGGAACGGCGACCAGGCGCTTGACTTCCGGCCTAAGCACTTCTGGCCGCACCACACCACCGTCTGGTTCACCGGGCATCTTGACGGTGTGGAAGGCGCCCCCGGCGTATACGGGACCGCTGATCTCACCCAGAAATTCCATATCGGTGACGCGCTGGTCGCCCGCGTGAGCACCTCGCACCATTACATGAGGGTGTACCGCAACGGCAAGCACATCTACACGTGGCCGATCAGCTCCGGGAAGCCAGGCGACGACACTCCGAACGGCAGGTTCCTCACCATCGACAAGGGCAACCCGGTGCGGATGAAGCCGGCTGACATCAAGCGCGGCCAGCCCGGCTACTACAACGTTAAGGTCTACTGGTCGGTCCGGTTCACCTGGAGTGGTGACTACATTCACTCTGCTCCGTGGTCGGTCGGTGAGCAAGGCAGCGCGAACGTCAGCCATGGCTGCGTCAACCTCGGGCCGTCCTACGCGCCGATTTACTACAAGATGGAAGTGCCGGGCGACCCGGTGCTCGTTTCCGGCAGCCCGCTGGACGGAAAATGGGACGACGGCTGGACCGACTGGTTCCTGTCCTGGCCGAAGATGCTGAGCTACAGCGCCACCAAGCAAGCTGTCCAGGCTGGGCCGAACGGCAGTTCGTTCGTCGACCCCGCCTCCCTGAACGCGCCGAGCGCCGCACCGTCCTCGCCTACAACTCCGATGGCGACTCCGGCTGCGACCCCGGCTGCGACCCCGACATAGGCCGTCGCGCCCGTCGCGGCAGGTTCGGCGGCGCTATGAGCTAACCCAGACCGGCGGTCGTGAAGCTGCCACGCTCGCTGTGGCTCAACCACCGGCGCCAGGAATACATCCAGTCGGTGACATCTGCCGGTGTGGCCTGCACTGGGCTGTTCTTGATCACGACGATGTCGCCGACCTGCGCGCGGCCGTAGTACAGGGCCGCGCGCTCTGGGCTGAGATTCACGCAGCCATGACTGACGTTCAGGTAGCCCTGCTCGCCAACCGACCACGGGGCCGAGTGAACGTAGTTGCCGCTTGGCGTGAACTTCACCGCGTAGTAGACCCGGGTCTTCGGGAACGAAAACGGACCCTTTTTGATCCCGAAGCTCGCTGAGCTCATGATCTCGGGATTCTTCTTGTAGAGGACGACGAACGTGCCGGCCTCGGTGTCGAAGTAGTTCCCTGTGACCGGGTTGATCTGGTGCATGCCGCTGCTCTCCGGCCAGTTCCACAACCGCCTGCCGTTGAGGTAGTAGCCGAGCCGGTGCGTCCGTGTGTTGACGACGGTGATCTGGCGAGCTCCGATCGAGAAACGCATGCGCTGGTTCTCGATCGCGTAGGCGCCGTCTTGCGCGCGCAGCCCAGCGGTGTGGAAGTCAACGCGCACGCGCGCATGGGCGGGCCAGTAGCTTTGCGGCCGGAAGTCAACCTCCTGGTCGCCAAACCAAGACCAGGCGCCGGTCACCGGTCTCGACGTCCTGATCACCAATGACCGCTCCACGGCGCTCTTGCTCGCGACCGGGTGGTCGAACACGACGATGAGCGGCTCTCCCACCCCGACCGTTGAACCGTCGAGGATGTTCGCCGTGGGTGTCATCGTCATGATCGGGCTGAGGGTGGTGAACGCCGCTGTTTGCGTGACCGCGGCGCCGTCGGCGTTGCGCGCGGTCGCTGTCACCGTGTACCTGGCACCAGGATCGAGCGCGAACTTGGTGCGCCAGGAGGCACCGCCCCGGCTTAGCGTGCCCGGGTCCGCACCGCCGCGCGTGCGCACCGTCACTTGGGTGATCTTTCCACCCAAGGCGGTGACGGTGACTCCCTTATCCGGGCGCACATGCCGGCCGCCGCCGGGATGAATCACCAACTGGGCCGGCGGCGCAGGGGTATGGCTGACATGGGGCCGCCGCGCGGCGTTCGCCCGGCCGGTGCATCCGCTCGTCGCGAACGCGAGGCCGGCGACCGCGACAGCAACCGGCGCGAGCCGCAGGTACCCACGGAACCGCCGCGCAGCGCCCATCTGCATCTCCTACGTCACCGTTACCCAGACGTTCTACTGGATATGACCGCTCAGCTGGCGGGGCCGTTGCAGCAACGTGAGGAAATAGTTGTTCAAGTTATCGCGGCGGCGGAGGCCGAGGCGGCGCCGGTCACGGCTGCTCGACGTCGCCGGTCAGGGCTGCGCGACGGCGCCGGTCCGGGCTTCGCAACGTCGCGGGTCACGGCTGCGTACGGAGCGAGTTAGCAAGCACGGAGAGCTCGCGCCATCCGCTCGTGCCTGTGACGACGATGGTGAAGGCACCCACGGCTGAGCGGTACATCGATCGCTGATCTTTGTCCGGCCGCCAGCGCCTGGCCCACCAGGCGCCAGCGGACCAGCCGCGCGGCAGGATGTTCCCATTGTTGGTCATCCGCCGGATGAAGCTGGCCGGCCGCTCGCTGCTCTCCTCCACGGAAGCCATCAGGCCGGAAGGGGTAACGAAGCCCAGATGCCAGCTCACCGGTCCTCCAGGGACCACGGCGAGCCGCGAGCTGACCGGCCGCCAGCCGGGCGGAAGCCCGATCGGCGCAAGCACGGCATGCGGTGCCACGCGGCGGAGCTTGGTCAGGTCGCCCCGATAGCTCACCGTCACCCCGACCTGCGTAACCGGCCGCGGCGTCATCACAATGAGCAGAGCCGACGCGGCCAGGCAACCGAAAACCCCGGCGATCACCGACCGGGCGCCGCGCCGGTTCCTCACCAGCCGCACCCCGCCGGATTCGCGGATCCCATCACCGAACAGATCACGGGATATCGATCCGCGACATGACCTGGAGCACTCCGTCGGCGAGGCGCCGCATCCGTCCGGTGTCCTCGCCCAGCGAGACCTCCGCCACCGCCATCACCATCGCCCCGGTGAGCACGACCGCGACGGCCTCGTCGACAGGCGCCGCGCTGCGTGCGAAGAATTCTGCGTTTTTGGTCGCCCACTCATGCACCCGGCGCCGCATGATCAAATCAAAACCCGGCGGGCCATCCCCTGACACGAACAGCCACGCCAGATCCCGTTCGCCGATGCACCCATCCAGGTACGCCGCTGCGCCGGCCAGGAATAGCTGTTTCGGGTCAGTGACTCCTGTCGCGCGGGCACGGCGGGTCGCCCGCCTCGCCCGCTCGGTAAGCTCGCGCTGGAAGTCGTCGAAGAGCACGAGGTACAGGTCTGCCTTGCCGTTGAAGTGGTGATAGAGGCTGCCGACGCTGGCGCCCGCCCTGCTGACGATGTCCGTCACTCCAGCCTGGGCGAATCCCACCGATGTGAAGACCTCGCGGGCCGCAGCGAGCAGCGCGGTCCTGGTCGCCGCCCCGCGTTCGGAGATTCGGACGACGGTGTGTGCCTGTGTCATGCGCGGTCGCAGCGCTCCTCACGGTCCGACGGCATCCGTGCCCAGATTACGCCCGGCAACAGGGGAAATAGGATCGCATCAGTGGCGAACACGAAGGGCGCGGACAGAAATGATCGACGACCAGGGCGTGGGCGCGGACACCACAGGAGACAACATCGTGACGGACAGCCAGGCCGTGCTGCCGTTGCCAGGGCAGCCAACGGAGCAGAGCCCGCGACAACCTGACCCCGGACAGCCCGCGCGGCATGCTCCCGACCGCAACCTGGCGCTTGAACTGGCGCGTGTCACTGAGGCCGCCGCAATGGCCGCGGCCCGCTGGGTTGGCCGCGGTGACAAGAATGGCGCCGATGGCGCGGCTGTGAACGCGATGCGCCAGCTCATCAACTCGGTGTCGATGAACGGCGTGGTCGTGATCGGCGAGGGCGAGAAGGATCAGGCGCCGATGCTCTACAACGGCGAGGGGGTCGGTGACGGCACCGGCCCGTCCTGCGACGTCGCTGTGGACCCGATTGACGGCACCCGTCTCACGGCGAACGGCATGTCCAACGCGATCTCGGTCATCGCCGTGAGCGCGCGCGATTCGATGTACGACCCGTCCGCGGTCTTTTACATGTCCAAGCTCGTGACCGGGCCCGCCGCGGCGGCGGCGGTGGACATCGAGGCCCCTGCGAGCTACAACGTGGCCTCGGTGGCCAAGGCGACGGGCCGCTCACCGCAAGACGTCACCGTGGTCATCCTGGATCGGCCCAGGCACGCCGACCTGATCGCCGAGATCCGGGCCGCCGGAGCGCGGATCAAACTGATCACCGATGGCGACGTCGCGGGGGCAATCATGGCGACGCGGGAGGGGACCGGGGTGGATCTCCTGCTCGGCGTCGGCGGCACGCCGGAAGGGATCATCGCAGCGTGTGCCATCAAATGCCTGGGCGGCGTGATTCAGGGGAAACTCTGGCCGCGCGACGACGCAGAGCGCGAGCGCGCGCTTGCGGCTGGCCACGATCTGGATCGGGTGCTCACCACCGATGACCTCGTCGCCTCCGACGATGTCTTCTTCGCGGCCACCGGCATCACCGACGGCGAACTAATGGGCGGCGTTCGCTACCGTGCGGGTGGGGCCGCCACGCACTCGCTGGTCATGCGGTCGCGCAGCGGCACCATCCGCAAGATCGAGAGCGAACACCAGCTGTGGAAACTGCGCGCCTACAGCGCTGTCAACTTCGACACTGCAGGCTGAGCGCCTTCGACACGGCAAGCCGAGGGCCTTCGACACGGCAAGCCGAGGGCCTTCGACACGGCAGGCTGAGGGCCTTCGACACGGCAGGCTGAGGACCGCGATGCGGGTGATCCCTCAACCTTGTACTCCACAGTGTTGCTATGACCCGATTTTTTGGCGCTAGGACAACACCCCAGAGTGCAAAGTCGTCCTTGATCAGCTGCCGCCGAGGGCGCGGCGGCTGGCCCGACCGAGCCCGCCGGCGAGTCTCGTGCCCCGCCACCTTCTTCTTCGGGGGGTGCGGGCGGTGACGAGCCCGAATGCGGTGAACGCACGAATGTCCACGACCGGGCCTGCTGCGATGGCGCGCACGTGGTTGATCTTGCTGCCAACGATGGCGGTCCCGCTCATCCGGACGTTGACGCCTTCGGGTACAAGCACGTGCACATTGCCCACGATCGCTGTCGCGTGAATGATCACGTGCTGCCGTTGCAGCAGCGCTTCGGTTAGATCCAGATTGACCTCACCGAATATCGCGGTCGCCGCGAAGTCTTCTGGCACTACCCACCGGCCCGCCCTGACCTCACTGCCGAAGATCGCAAGAGCGGGTTTCGACAAGTCGAGGCGCAGCGGCTGGGCATCCTTGCCCGAGAGGTCGGACGTTAGCTCAGCAAGGTCTCCGAGGGTGCGGGCGGCATACGCCCGCGTCACCCGTTCGTCATGTTCCTCCGCCGTCAGCCGGCCGTCGGCGAGCGCGTCGGCGAGTACCGTGACCACGCGTTCACGGTCGGCGTCTGATGCGCGCATGCTGCGCAGCGGAGGTCGGCGTTCCACGCCACGACGATAACCCGCGCCCCCGCGCCACGTCGCGCCACGCCGGAGACCTCAGGCGGCATGGCGGGGGGGCCGCGGCAACCGCACCCTGAGCCGCCGGCTTCCTTGTCCGCCACTCCATCAGTTAGTTTGCTAATAGCAACTATTGACACGTGCGCCGCAGCGGCCCCCGTGTGACGAGGCCGGGCGGCCGCGACCGGACTTCCTGCGGCAGCAGATCACAAGCGAACCGGCCAGCACAACGCCAACGGCACAAGGAGAGACCGTGGACAAGCGCGCGCGGCGCGGGAGTCGATCCAGGTCTGACCCGCGCCTGGGATCGCTGCGGATCGGCGGCGGAACCCACTACAAGTGGGTTGCGCTGTCCAACACAACGCTCGGCATGCTGGCGGCCACGGTCAACGCGTCCATCGTGATCATCTCGCTGCCTGCCATCTTCCGCGGGATCCGGCTCGATCCGCTTACCCCAGGCAACGTGAGCTACCTGCTCTGGATGCTCATGGGGTACCTGCTCGTCTCGGCGGTGCTCGTGGTGACTCTGGGCAGGCTCGGCGACATCTACGGCCGCGTGCGCATGTACAACATGGGCTTCGCGCTGTTCACCGTGGGCGCCCTCGCGCTGCCATTCGATCCGCTGACTGGTCCCGCTGGAGCGCTTTGGCTGATTGGCTGGCGAGTGGTTCAGGCCATCGGCGGCGCCATGCTGATGGCGAACTCGCCCGCCATTCTGACCGACGCCTTCCCCGCCAACCAGCGCGGAATGGCGCTTGGCATCAGCCAGGTGGCGGGCATCGCTGGCTCGTTCATCGGCCTGGTCCTCGGTGGCGTTCTCGCCGCCGTTGACTGGCGGCTCGTGTTCCTCGTCTCAATCCCCGTCGGCCTTGGTGGCACCGTCTGGTCGTACCTCAGCCTGCGCGAGCTTGGCGCCCGAGCGCGTGCCCGCATCGACTGGCTGGGGAACGTCACGTTCGCGGTCGGGTTGATCGCTGTTCTTGTCGCGATCACCTACGGAATACAGCCGTATGGCGGTCACGTGATGGGCTGGACCAACCCGGGCGTGCTCGGCGCGCTGATCGGCGGCGCGGTGCTGTTGGCCGCGTTCTGCCTTATCGAGCGACGGGTCCCTCAGCCGATGTTCGACCTGCGGCTGATGCGGATCCGCGCGTTTGCCGCTGGAAATGCCGCCCAGTTGCTTTCTTCGATCGCGCGGGGCGGGCTCCAGTTCATGCTGATCATCTGGCTGCAGGGCATCTGGCTGCCACTGCACGGATACAGCTACACCGACACCCCGCTGTGGTCGGGCATCTACATGCTCCCGCTCACTTTCGGTTTCGTCATATCTGGGCCGCTGTCCGGCTATCTGTCCGACCGCCACGGCGCACGCGCGTTCGCCTCGGGCGGGTTGCTGCTTTCCGCAGTCGCGTTCGGCGGTCTGCTGGCCGTGCCGACGAACTTCCACTACCCAGCGTTCGCGGCTCTGATCTTCGCCACCGGCGCCGGGATGGGGCTCTTCGCGGCGCCCAATACCACCGCCATCATGAACAGCGTGCCTGCCGGCCAGCGCGGTTCCGCGTCCGGCATGCTCGCCACCTTCCAGAACTCCGGCTTCGTGCTGTCGATCGGCGTGTTCTTCTCGCTCATGATTGCTGGGCTCGCGGCTAGCTTGCCCGTCACCATGACCCGCGGCCTGACCAGCCAAGGGGTGCCGCTCGCGCTCGCTCACAAGATCGGCTCGCTGCCGCCGGTCGGCAGCCTGTTCGCCGCCTTCCTCGGCTACAACCCCATCAGGCAGTTGCTCGCGCCAACGGGAGTGCTCGGTCGACTCCCCGCGAGCCACGCAAACCTGCTGACCGGGAGGGCATTCTTCCCCCAACTGATCTCCGAGCCGTTCCATCACGGCCTCGTGATCGTCTTCAGCATGGCGATCATCGTGCTCGTCGTCGCGGCGGCCGCGTCGCTGCTGCGCGGCGGCCGGTACGTGCATGAGGAACAGATGCCGACCGCCGATCGCGCCCGTGACGCTTCCGCACATGACGCGACTGCCGAGGGCGACCCGCAGAGTCAGAGCGCGAAGAATACCGTTTCGTTCTCACCCTGAAGACGGACGTCGAACCCATACAGCCGGTCGCCCTTGGCCGAGGCGACCAGCGTCACGCGGCGATGCCGGTCGACCATGGCGAGCACTGGGTCGACCGCGTGCGCGGCAGCATCCTCGGGGAAGTAGATACGGGTCGCAACGGGCTTGAGCAACCCGCGGGCGAAAACGAGCAGCGCAGCGCACGGGGCGGCACTGCCTACCGGACCAGGTTTAATCGTGGAAAACCAATAGCCGCCGTCGCCGCCTGTGCAGCACCGGCCGTATCCGGTGAAGCCGCGCTGATCTCGCCGCAGCGCACCGGTGGCCCGCGGCATCGCGCCCATGCCATCGGGCTGCCACATCTCCACCATCGCGTCAGGCACGGGTTCGCCCTCGCCGTCGAGGACCCGGCCCTCGATCCTGATCGCATCTGGGTGCCACGCCGGGACGATCGCCGGCCCGTCAGCGAACGGCAGCGCGAAGCCGAAGAAGGGCCCGACGGTCTGCGACGGCGTGCGCATCATTGATCGGCCGGCGTGCCGCCAAGAACGATGTCCCACTGGTAGCCGAGCGCCCACTCCGGCACGGTTGTGTTCATGTCGAGGGACGCGATGAGCCGGTCCCTGGCAACCTCTGGCACAGATCCGAAGATCGGGTCGTAGGCGAAGAGCGGGTCTGCAGGGAAGTACATCTGGGTCACGAGACGCTGCGTGAACGCGGTGCCGAACACCGAGAAGTGGATGTGGGCTGGCCGCCAGGCATTGTGGTGGTTTCGCCACGGGTACGCGCCAGGCTTGATGGTGATGAACTGGTAGCGGCCCTGCTCATCGGTGAGGCAGCGCCCGGCACCGGTAAAGCCGGGGTCGAGCGGCGCTGGATGTTGATCGCCCAGATGAGCGTAACGGCCTGCCGCGTTCGCCTGCCAGATCTCCAGCAGGGCCCCGGGCACCGGGCGGCCGGCCGAGTCCATGACATGTCCTGTCACGATGATTCGCTCGCCGAGCGGCTCGACCTTGTGCTGTCTGGTCAGGTCGTTGTCGAGCGGGCCAAGTTCATGGTTGCCGAAGACTGGGCCGTATGCTTCGACCGCCTCCGGGCCGAGCTTGGCGGCCACCAGCGGTTGGGCAGGGGCCCGCAGGAGCGTGCTCGTGTAAGCGGGTGCCCGATAGGGCGGGTCGGGGTCGGCAATCATGGCTCCAGGATGTCACCGTCACCTGACCCCGGTGATCGCGGGCCCACCGCCCGCCGGGCGGCGCACCCGTCCACGGGGCGGCGCACCGGCCCACAGGGCGAACCCCCTCGGGGGACCTAGGCCGGGTCGCCGAAGCGTGGCGTGCCGGTCCCGAGCGCTGTCGCCAATATGGTGACGGCGGCGTCGACGGCGGCTCGCGCCGTGATCGCGTTCGTGTGCGCGCGGTCAAACTCGTCGAGCGCGATGCAATCAAATGCGACCCGTGCGTCGTGCGCGGCCTGGTCGAGCTGTCGTGCCGCCTCGCTGGTGTCTATACCGGGGCGTACCAAGTCCGAATCGCTCACTGTGAACTCCCGAATTAAGCCCCTGCCCCTCGGGGAAGACACCACAGGTTACAGGCTGGCGGTGGGTGGCGGTGACACGATTGCGCCAGTCGTTGTGTAGTCGGTTCCATAACGCCGCCCGCCCCATGGTGTGCTCCGCGGGCTCGCCCAATGAGCGCCCGTACCCGCTCGCCACGCCGCTCGCACGAGACCGGGCTCGGCCTATCGCCGAGCCCGCTTCCTTACCTCGCCAGCTATCCTGGTAAAACCTGGGCATGACCCACGACGAACCTGGTTTCCGCATCGAACACGACTCAATGGGCGAGGTGCGCGTCCCAGCGGACGCTCTCTGGGGAGCGCAAACTCAGCGCGCGGTGCAGAACCTCCCGGTCTCTGGCGACCGGATAGACCGCGGGCTCATCGCCGCCCTTGGCCATATCAAAGCCGCCGGGGCCGTGGTCAATGCCGAACTCGGGGTGCTGGACAGCGACATGGCCGCTGCCATCGCCGCCGCGGCGAGCGAGGTCGCCGCGGGCGAGCATGACGATCAGTTCCCGATCGATGTGTTCCAGACCGGGTCGGGCACGTCGAGCAACATGAACGCGAACGAGGTGATCGCCGCGATCGCGGCGAAGCGCCTCGACCGCCCGGTCCATCCAAACGATCATGTCAACGCCTCACAGTCCTCCAACGACGTCTTCCCCTCCGCTATCCACATCGCCGCTGCGCAGGCCATGAGCCGACTGGCCACGAACCTGCGCCACCTCGCCGACGTGCTCGAGGCCAAAGCGGCTGAGTTCGCTGACGTGGTGAAGTCGGGGCGGACGCACCTCATGGATGCCACCCCGGTGACCCTTGGCCAGGAGTTCGGCGGTTACGCGGCCGCGGCCCGGCTCGGGGCGCAGCGGGTGACCGCGGCGCTTGCGCAGGTCGGCGAACTGCCCCTGGGCGGCACCGCGGTCGGCACCGGGATCAACGCGCCGCACGGCTTCGCCTCCTCTGTGATAGCGATGCTCGCCGACCGGCTTGACCTGCCGTTGACTGAGGCCGCCAACCACTTCGAGGCGGCCGGCGGGCGTGACGCGCTGGTCGCAGCCTCGGGCACGTTGCGCGTGGTTGCAATCAGTCTGTACAAGATCGCCAACGATCTCCGCTGGATGGCCTCTGGCCCCCGGGCTGGGCTCGCCGAGATCTCGCTACCGGAGCTTCAGCCGGGCTCATCGATCATGCCAGGCAAAGTGAACCCGGTTGTGTGCGAGGCGGTCTGCCAGGTGACGGCGCAGGTCATCGGCAACGACGCGGCGATTGCGTTCGGCGGCGCGGCCGGTAACTTTGAGTTGAATGTCATGATGCCGATGATCGCGCGGAACCTGCTTGAATCCGCACGGCTGCTCACAAACGTGACACCGCTGCTCGCGGACCGGTGCGTGGCGGGAATTCGGGCACATGTGCAGCGGCTGCGCCAGTACGCGGAATCCTCCACCTCGATCGTCACCGCGCTGAACCGGTTCATCGGATACGAGGCCGCGGCGCAGGTTGCCAAGCAGTCGCTGGAGACCGGCCGAACCATCCGCGAGGTGGTGATCGACCGCGGGCATGTCGAGCTGGGTGAGATTAGCCTTGATCAGCTGGACACGGCGCTCGATGTGCTCGCGATGACCCGTCCCTGAGAATTGGCCGAGCGAAACCTGGGGATCTGCTCGTTCCGCGACACGGCTGCCTCACATATCCCGCATGGCACGTCCTATGACACCTCTTACCAGTATCGTCCCGCTATGCATTGTCTGGCTGCTGCAGGGTGATGACGGACCCGACATCACACAGCGGCCCGGCGGACACGGCGCACCCGGGCGGCCGGACGGCGCCGCAACCCCGGCAGGTCGGCGGACGCTACCGGCTGGCCGCACCGATCGGCCATGGTGCCATGGGCGTGGTCTGGCGTGCCAGGGACGAGCTTCTTGACCGGGACGTGGCGATCAAGGAAGTCCGGTTGCCGCCGCGCTTGAGCGAGGCCGAGCGGGACAACGGCTACCAGCGCACGCTCCGCGAAGCCCGCACCGCGGCCAGGCTCAGTCACCCGGCTGTGGCCGCGGTGTACGACGTGGTCGAGGAAGTCGGCCGTCCGTGGATTGTGATGGAGCTGGTCGCGGGGCGTTCACTTGATCGGGTCATCGCGGAAGACGGCCCCCTGCCGCCGACGCTTGCGGCCGAGGTCGGGCGTCAGCTGCTTGCCGCGCTGGCCGCCGCACACGCCGTCGGCGTGCTGCATCGAGACGTGAAGCCGAGCAATGTGGTGCTCGCTCCCGATGGCCGCGCCGTGCTGACCGACTTCGGCATCGCGACCATCGAGGGAGATCCCGCACTGACCCAGGCCGGAATCGTGATGGGCTCTCCGGGTTTCCTCGCGCCGGAACGAATTCGCGGTGGCACCGCCACGCCCGCCTCCGATCTCTGGTCGCTTGGCGCCACCCTGTACGCCGCGGTGGAGGGGGAGGGTCCGTACGACCGCCGGGGCGGGGCGATGACCACGATGGCGGCCGTGGTCGCCGAAGATCCGCTGCCGCCCAGAGCGGCGGGCCCGCTCACCGCTGTGATCGGCGCGCTGCTCAGCAAGGATCCTGCGAGCCGCCCGAGCCTAACGACGGCGGCGCAGATGCTCAAAGCCGGTGCCATGCCCGTGCGGCAGGCCGGCGCCATGCCCGTGCGGCGCGCCGGCGCCATGCCCGTGCGCCGCGCCACGCCGGCACAGCGCGGCATGCCAGCACAGGCGGTGGCGGCGGGCGGCGGTCCGCCCGCTCCGCCGACGTCGGTTTCGCCTCGCCCGGACCGGCGGCGCCAGGCGAACCAATCTCCCCGGGCGAACCAATCTCGCCGGGCGAACCGGTCACGCCGGGCGAACCGGTCACGCGGTCATCACCGGATCGGCACGGTCCTGATCATCGGCGCCGCGATCTTCATCGCGTCCGCCCTCGCCGCCATCCATATCCACGGGGCCAGGTCGGTCACCTCGCCACGCCTCCCGGCCAGCTTTCGCTGGTACTCCCAGCCGGCGGGCACCGCGGGCAGCGGCACGTCCGGGTTCCGCGTGGCCGTTCCTGCCCGCTGGCGAGCCGCACGCGAGGGCATGAAGACCGTCATTTCCGAGCCCGGCCGATCGCGCTTCCTGGAACTGGACCTGACACCCCATCGGTACGCGGGCATGGCGGGCGAGGTGCTCTGGCTGCAACGCCAGACTCTTCGCAGCGCGACGTTCCCCGGGTATCACCGCTACTACATCCGCCCGGTCCGCTACCTCGGCACCATCGCCGCGGACTGGGCCTTCAGCTGGCGCAGCCGGTCCGGCGGCCAGGTCGACGCGCTCGACCGCGTGCTGATAGCACGGGGTCCAGGGACAAGCCAGTCGTTCGCCCTGTACTGGTCCACCCCAGCGCGGCAATGGCGCGCGAGCATGCCCACACTTCGTGAGGTGCTCGCCACCTTCCAACCGGTCTGGTAGCCAACGGGCCCACCGCGCGTTTGACACCGCGCGCGGGGCACCCCGCGACGCTCGCGCGGCCTGTGCCGCGCCGATTCGGCGTGAGAGCACTTGCCGCAACAACTGTTGCGTGCCAGATTATGAGGGTGCAAAGGGGTCGGCCGGACCAGGCAGATGAGGTTGTCACCTGCCTGATAGAACTTGTCGCGGCCACGGACGAGCTGCGTAGAAGGCTCGGCGCCGTGTTCGACGGGGGCCTGCTGACCCACCTGCGCACCGCGAACGGGGTCTCGTATGAGCAAGTGGTGCCGCTTGGCAGGCGCTTGCAGGCGGTCGAGCTGATCTCGGAGGCGTTCAAGGCGCTCAGCGACGCGGGCGGTCGGTACCGGCATGTAGAGGCCAAAGCTCTCTATCACGAGGGCATGACCATGGACGAGATCGCCCGGGTCCTTGGCGTGACCAGGCAGCGCGTGTCGGCACTGTTGCGGCAGCGGACGCTGCGGAAAGGCGCGCCGCACAAGCGGCGACCCCGTCCGCACGCGAGCGACCAGAGACCCGGCGCAATGTGACGTACCGTGGCCGAGCGGGACTCCCGCACTCTGCTCAGCGCTCCGCCGCGGGGCGGCCGGGTGACGCCCACGCAGCCGGCGATCCGGTCAATGCCTGGCCGGGCGTATTTTCCGTGGACGCCAAGAGCCAGATAACGCAGCTACTCGACGACGTGGTCAATCATCTGCTCAGCGCCGGTTTCGAGCTGGCAAGCGTGCGCGCGCGCCTGCCCGCCATGGACGAACAGGGTCTGCTCGAGCACGCCTGCGACAACGTTGATGCTGCCCTGATCGACATTCGCCGGATCGCGGTTAGCATCACCCGCGCCAAGCAGGCATCTGGTTAACGGGCGCCAGGCACGCTCCTGCGGGAGCGTGCCTGGCGCTTCCCGTGGGGCGGTGCCTGGCGCTTCCCCACGGGAAGCGCCAGGCGCCAAGGGACCACCCATCGCTTTAGTACCAGCCGGTGGCCTGCTCGTGCGACCACGCGGCGCATGGCGAGCCGTACAAGCCTTGGATGTAGCCGAGCCCCCAGCGGATCTGGGTGGCCGCGCTGGTTTGCCAGTCAGACCCGGCACTCGCCATCTTCGAGCCAGGCAGCGCCTGCGGGATGCCATACGCGCCCGTGCTCGGATTGGACGCCGTGGCGCTCCAGCCGCTCTCATGGCCCCAGAGCGCGTCCAGGCAGCCGAACTGGTCCTGGCCCCACCCATAGCCGCCCAGCATGGCGCTCGCGATCTGCTGCGCCGATCCGGCCGGCACAGATGACGGCGGGCTTGACGCGCTCGGCTGAGCGGCCGCTTCCCGCTGTTGCGCGGCAAGTGCGGCCGCTCTGGCCGCGGCGCGCATTTCTGCCGCCCTGCGCGCTTGCTCGGCGACGAACCGGAGCCTCTTCGCGTGAACCGAGGACTCCAGCGCCCCGGGCCGCTGCCGCCGCGCGTCGAAGGTTATGACATCCGGGGGAGTGAACACATCCGCGGCCTGCGCCCTCATGATCTGTGCCGCGGACGCCCCCACGTGCGGGGCGCCGCCCGCGGGCCACAGCGACGCGGCCGCCAAGCCCGTCGCCGCGCCGACGGCGGCCACGGCCGTGAGGACCGCCACGCGGGAACGCTTGCGGTGGATAATTTTCTCGCCATGCGAACTGAGCCGCGAACTGGGGGCCGAACTGAGCCTTCGGGCCCGAGGCTCAGTCATTCGGCCTGGTTTGGGCAACTTGATGCTGTGCCGAGACAAGATGAACCCTCTGTCGGTCGCGCGGTGCGCGAACGGCCTCCACCCGGGGACAGCAAGCCTCGGCTGTCGTCACAGACAGTGAGGCGCTGGCGCACGGGTCTGACGCAGGATCAAGGCGGCAGATCACTCTAAGTAATCACCACGCACGCCGGGTGCCAACGGCCAACAAGACTGCACAAGTCTGACCAGCCGTGTTAGCAGAATCGGCTGTGACCTACGTCACACGCCTCCCACGGGAAGCAGGCCGCACAGGACTAAAGTCCCGTCGCTAGCAGGGTTTCCTCCCCTTAACAGCTAACTTGGCCCAAGGAGTGAGCCGCGTCACATTTTGACGGAATTCATTCAGGCGACCACCCTACGCAACGAGCAGCGCCGACTCGACCGAACTCGCTGTGTAAGGGATGTGTCACTTCGTCATCAACATTTGACCGGGACACCGTTACGCAGCGCAGGCTCAACGGCGACGATCAGATCTAGTACGACCCGTGCGCCTGCCAGTAGGACCAGGCGGCGCACGGGTTGCCATATCTGCCTTTTATGTACCCGAACCCCCACTTGATCTGGGTGACCGGATTGGTCTGCCAGTCAGCGCCGGCGGTGGCCATTTTGGAGCCGGGCAGCGCCTGCGGAATCCCGTAGGCGCCGCTCGGGTTCTCCGCGTTGTACCGCCAACCGCTCTCCCTGGACCAAAGATTGTCCAGACAGCCGAAGTACGCGCCTGGGCTCCAGCCGTAGCTCGGCATCATGTTCTGCGCGTCGGCGCGCGCGCTGCCCGGATCCACGGGCCCGAGCGGCGGGACGGGACCGGCAGAGACCGAGCGTGCCGCCGCCCGAGGCGGCGCGGGCACGGCGGTCGTCGCAAGCTTCGGCGCGGCCAGAACCCTCGTCGAGCGCGACGCGTCGGCTATGGCGATCATTTGCTGCCGCTCCTGCTCGAGCAGGGCGACGGCACGTCGCGCGGCAACCGTCACCGTGGCTGCCTGCGCCGAGCGATCCGAGGGTCCCGTGGCCGCCATGAGGACGTAACCGCCGAGCACGACGGCCATGACTGCGCCAACCGCGGCCATCGGCACCAGAACAGCTCCGGCGCCCGAGCCCTTGCGCCGGTGCGCGTGCCTCCTCCCCCTGACCCGTTCCGGGCGTGGTGACAAGGCAGTCCCTTCTGTCGGCCAAACGCGCCCGCGAGACGACCGGCCGGGACCGCCGCCGCGCGGGGCGGCGGTCTGGACGACTGCGGGCCGGGCTCCGATGACAGCGCGCCGTAGCTAAACCTCGACGCGCGCTGTCCCTGACCAGTACGTGCCGTCGGCACCCAACCGTGCCGGGGCGCCGGATGGCTCGCAACCGATTCGGCTGGGAAAGCTGTGTCACCACTGACACCAGTTATGTGAAATAGATCACAAAATTACCCAGCGATCACAACGCGATCCGCCCGAACTACTAACCGCGATCCGGCCGATCTGCCACTAGCCAGCCTCAGTCCGTGAGCGCCTGGTAGACAAGCTGACGCAGGATCGTGCGCAGCGGGTAGGTGCTCGACGGCAGCAGCTGAGTCAAGAACACCACGATGAGATCTTCCACCGGGTCGACAAGGAACACCGTGCTCGCGGCGCCACCCCAGAAGAATTCGCCCGCGCTGCACAGCGTCCCGTAGGCGACCGGGTCCTGCACAACGGCCAAGCCGAGCCCGAAACCGACCCCGGGGTACGACGTCTCCGCATACAGCGGGCGGCCGAAAGACTCCAGGTCGGCGCCGCCAGGTAGGTGGTTGCGCGTCATCCGGTCCACCGTCCGGCTGCCGAGCAAGCGGACGCCATCGAGCTGCCCTCGGCCGGCCAGCATGCGGGCGAATCGGTGATAGTCCGCGGCTGAGGACACCAGCCCTCCACCGCCGGACAGCGCCGCGGGCCGGCTCAGGGCCGCGACACCCATCTGGTCATGGCGGGCGGCGCGGCCATCGGGTCCAGGGGTATACAGCGCCGCGAGCCGGTGGACGTCGTCGCCCTGGACGAAGAACCAGGTGTCGGCCATGCCGAGCGGGGCGAAGATCCGTTCGGAGAAAAACGCGTCAAGCGGCTGGCCTGACAGCACCTCGACGACGCGGCCGACCACGTCGGTGGCGACCGAGTAGTTCCATTCCGCGCCGGGCTCGAAAAGCAGCGGCAGCGATGCCCAGGTGTCGCAGCACGCGGCGAGGCCGCGGCCGGCCGGGGTGCCCCACTCAAACCCGGCCCTCCGGTACAGCTGGTCCACCACGTGGACGTGGTGGAAGCCGTAGGTTAGCCCGGCCGTGTGGGTGAGCAGGTGCCGCATCCGCACCGGCTCCTTGGCCGGGACGGTGAGCGGCTTGGCCGCCGAGCCGCGCGCGTACACGGCCATGTCGGCGAAGGCGGGGATGAACCGGCTGACCGGGTCGGACAGCTCGAACGCGCCCTCCTCGTACAGCATCATGGCCGCGACCGAGGTGACCGGCTTGGTCATCGAGTAGATGCGGAAGAGCGTGTCCATCTCGACGGGCAGCCGGGCCTCCAGATCTCGCCAGCCGTAGGTCGAGGCGTGCACGACACGCCCGTGGCGGCTGACAAGGACGAGCCAACCCGGCAGGCGGCCGTCATCGACATAACGCCTGAAATGCCCGTCGATCCTGGCCAGCCTGACCGGGTCGAACCCGGCGGCGCGCGCCTCGATCTCGGTCTCGATTGCGGTCAATGCGCGCCTCCCTCACCGCGGCGACCCGAGCCACCGGCCGCACTGACGCGCGCCGCGGCAGCCGTTGTGGATAAATTTTTCTTAACGGCTGCCGCTGGTGCGTCACAGGCGCTACCGGCACTTGCTCCGAGCCAGCCATCATCTCGTAGGCGCGGACACAAGCCCGCTTGACAGGGCGGGCCAGGCTTACCGCGCTGGATGGCGTCCGTGACCTTGCATTGGAGTACCGGCCAGAGGGCTTCGGCGAGCGGTACTTTGTCGAGCCTCGAACCGCGCCAGAAGACCTTCTCAACGTTGGGTTCAGGATCGTACCTGCGCTGCATGTTCAGGTTCGTCACCAACCGGTCGCGTCCTTGCGGATGATGGGCCTTGCTGATCCGCATCATCGCGTCGGCTGGTTTCCGGTCGGTGAAGTGCGCGAACTCGAACGGCAGCTTGCCCCAAGTCACGATGTCAACGATCCGGCCTCGCCGCGTGTTGATGTAGTAATCGGAACGGAGATCTTTCCGCACATTCTTCGTTAGTGAGTCAAGCAGAAGTTTGCGGCGTGTCAATCGCGGGGCTTGCTGCGCTGGCCTCGTTGGTTCTGGTGCCGTTGGGAAACAGCGGTCGCCCGGGTTGCTGTCGTCCGGTGCCGCGGTTGCCGGGTGGTTCAGGCCGCGCGGCGGCGGACCAGCCAGACGGTCACGGCGATGAGCAGCACTGACAGCGCGAGCAGCCAGCCGCCCTCGATCCACTGGAATGGCCAGAACCGGCTGGCCGGCTGGTAGCTGTGCCACTGGGTGTAGCCGTGCTGGGAGAGACACTGCAAGAGGGATCCCGGCGACGGCTTGGAGTTGCCAGACCCCAGCACAGAGGGAGGGCAGATCTGCAGGACGAGGCTGTCGGGGGGCCAGGGGGCGAACGCGAACTTGCCGCCCTTGGTGTACCACTGGCTCAGGATCCACGCGGAACCGGGCAGGTTCAGGTTGCTGGTGACCAGCGGCGTCAGGTAGTGCTGGCGCAGAAACATGCCGGCTGCGAGGGCGAGGCCGGCGTAGGCGGCCAGGGTGGCGGCAATCGCGGGGACGACGCGGCGGATGAGCATGCCGGCCAGGGCACCGATCGCCAAGACGGCCAGCGTCCAGGCGGCGAACGCGACCCCGCGCAGGTCGAACACGGTGGGAGCGAGCGGGGCCTGGTTGCCATCGGCGAAGAACGGCCGGTAGTACCAGGACAACAGCAGGCTGAACACCCCGGCGGCGGCCGCCACCGCGACCGCAAGCGGCACCAGCTTGGCGAGCGTCCAGCGCCACCGGCCGAAGCCCTGGGTCCAGGCGTACCGGAAGGTACCGGTCTCCAGCTCACGGGCCAGCACCGGCGCCCCGACGAACGCCCCGATCAGCGCGGGCACTACCTGCAGCAGGGCCGCGATTCCCGCCGCCCTTGAGCCGTAGGTGTCATTGAAGTCGGCGATCATATTCCCGCAGGCAATTGAGCTTGCCGGCCGGCAGGCGGTCGCGGCGGCGTAGGCGTGGTGCAGCTGAAGGCCGGTGAGCCACAGGTACACAGCCCACGCGCCCAGCAGCGCGGCCACTCCGGTCAGCGCGAAGCGGTGCTGCCGCCAGGTGACCCAGGCCATCCGCCGCCACGGCACTGGCCGCAGGCTCGCGTCCTCCTCCGGACGGGCGGGCACGGTCAGCGCGGTCATTTCGCCACCTCCGACGGTTCGGCGTGCCGGCCGCGGGCCGGGCCGGGCAGCGCCGCGGCGCCGGGCTCGCGCAGGTAGGCCAGGGCGAGTTCTTCCAGGCCGACCGGGTGCGCCTCCCAGCCGGGCGGGACCGGGTCGTCCGCGGTGGCGCGGACCAGCAGGTGGGCCTGTGCCTCGGCGCGGCGGACATGCACCACCGGCCGTTCGGCATACCTGTCGGCCTCGGCGGCGGGGCCGGTCAGCACGCGGTGGCTGGCGAGCAGGTCGTCGACCTCGCCGGACACCTGCACCTGGCCCCGCGACAGCAGGATGAGGTAGTCGGCCACCCGCTCGAGCTCGGCGAGCACGTGCGAGGACAGTACGATCGACACTCCGTCGTCGGCCGCCGCCGTCAGCACCGTGGCCATGAAGTCGTGCCGGGCAATCGGGTCGAGCATCGCCACCGGCTCGTCGAGCACGAGCAGCCGCGGCCGGCGGGCCAGCGCCAGGGTCAGCGCGAGCTGCGCCTGCTGGCCGCCGGACAGCTTTCCGGCCTTCCGCTTCAGCGGGATGCCGAGCTCGCCCAGCCGGGTTTCCGCGTAGTGCCGGTCGAAGCGGCGGTTCAGGTTGCGGGTCAGGTGCAGCATGTCCGCGGCCGACAGGTTCTTGTACAGCGGCGTGTCCTGGGCGACGAACGCGATGCCGTCCAGCGCGGCGGGCGACCCGGGCGGCAGGCCGCCGAGCACGGTGACGACGCCCGCGGTCGGGGTCGCCAGGCCGACCGCCAGGTTCAGCAGGGTGGTCTTGCCGGCGCCGTTCGGGCCGACCAGCGCGGCCACGTGACCGGCGGGGATCGCCAGCGTGCACTCGCGCAGCGCCCACGTGCTGCCGTAGCGCTTGCCCAGGCCGCTGGTTTCGATGACGTTCATGCGACGCCCTCCGTTTCGCCGCCTGCCGCGCCGCGGCGGGTGGCGGAGCCGCCACGGCGGTCACGGAAATCCCGCAGCGCGCTGGTGAACAGCGCGACCATCCCGTCCTCGTCCAGGCCCGCCGCTCCGGCGGTGGCCAGCCAGCCGAGCAGGGCCTTGCGCAGCCCGGCGAGCTCGGGGAGAGCGACCTGGCTCAGCGTCGCCTGGATGAACGTGCCCTGGCCGGGCCGACCAGAGGCCAGGCCCTTGGTCTCCAGCTCCTTGTATGCCTTCAGCACCGTGTTCGGGTTGATCGCCAGCGCGGCGACCACGTCCCGGACTTTGGGCAGCTGGTCGCCCGGCTTGAGGTAGCCCAGCCGCAGCGCGTGCTCGACCTGGTGGACAAGCTGCAGGTAGGTCGGCACTCCGGAGGCCGCATCCAGCCGGAACTCGATCGGCGACGCGGCTGCGGCCCGCCCGGATGTGGCCGTCTTCCCGTCCCCGCCGCCAGGGCCCGGCGGGGAGACGCTGCCGGCCCGGCCCACTCCGGTGCTGATTTCTTTATCTATATCCATAAGACAAAGATACAATAGTGGGCATCGCTGTCAACCTCGCCCGTCTCCGCCTGATCGAGCTGCTCTCTGGCACCCACCCGCACTACCTGCCCGCGCCGAGGACATCTACGAAGGCGACGGCCGGTTCTGGTGGGGGTGGGCGGAGCCCATCGCCGAGGTGTGGAACGTGGCCGCCGCCGCTGAGGCGGTCCGCCGCGTGCTGGCCGCGAACGCCGCCGGAAGCGGCTGCGTGGCGGGCAACGACCCGCTGGGCGTGACAAGTTCCATCCAGGATTGCGGCGTCCACGGCGGCGGCCTGTGAGCGCCGAAGCGGCGGCTGCCGCGCCCCCTAGCCACGAGATCCTGGTGTCCGGCTGTCTCGGCGACGGCTGCGTGATCCTGCGCTGCTCGTGCGGCGGGTCGTGGAGCGTGGAAGCCCGGCCACGCCATCGCCGAGCTTGACAGTCTCGCGGCGCAGCACGGCAATGGACGGAATAGGGGTGCCAGCGGTGGCTACTTCAGGAGCTGTCTTGCCATCACGACCCGCTGGATCTGGTTGGTCCCCTCGTATATCTGGGTGATCTTCGCATCCCGCATCATCCGCTCGACCGGGTAGTCCTTGACATACCCGTACCCGCCGAGCAACTGAACAGCGTCCGTGGTTATCTCCATCGCCGCATCGGACGCGAAGCATTTGCACGCCGAGGAGAAGAAGGTGAGATCGGCGACCTGCGCGCCCTCCATGGCACGGTCCGATCGCGCCGCCGCCGCGTAGGTGAGCTGCCTGGCCGCTTCGAGCTTCATCCCCATGTCGGCCAGCATGAACTGCACGCCCTGGAAATCGGCGACCTTGCGGCCGAACTGCTTGCGCTCCTTCACATATGAAGCCGCATAGTCGAGCGCGCCCTGCGCGATCCCGATCGCCTGGGCGGCGATTGTGATGCGGGTGTGGTCCAGCGTTCGCAGAGCGGTCTTGAACCCGCTGCCCTCCTCCCCGATCAACCGGTCAGCCGGAATCTCACAATTGTCGAAATATAGCTCCCTGGTCGGTGAGCCCTTGATCCCAAGCTTTCGCTCCGGCGCACCGAACGAGAATCCCTCGTCGCCCTTTTCCACCACGAACGCCGAGATCCCGTCGGCGCCGACGCCGGGCGTGGTGACGGCCATGACCGTGTAACAGGCGGACACACCGGCGTTGGTTATCCAGCGTTTGG
>WNFX01000392.1_pt1 | contig 41876 bp, 33 predicted proteins | sample 5400111 | NCBI WGS metagenome assembly WNFX01 (sample SAMN13153363, study PRJNA577476) | soil metagenome | isolation source: 40 cm soil or saprolite under grassland replicate 1 | place: USA:California | collected 2016-06-15
AAAGACACGCAAAACGTGTCGTCGGTGCTTATGACAAAGGCCAAATCATTGAGGAGCCGGATGCGTTAAAAGGCGCACGTCCGGTTTTGAAGACGAGTAGGAGGGGCGACCCTCCTGCTTAGTTTAACAACCGCAAGGACCACATGATGACAGTCTGCAAGCTCGCCCTGACCAATCTGGCCATGTGGACTCGTGATCAGTGTTTTCCTGCTTCTTTCGCTCATGCGACCTGGGCCCGCTTAGCCCCTTTCTTCCAACTTCCCGGAAGTATCACTTCTTCTCGGCATGCGGTGTCTGTGCAACTCTGTCCGTTTAATGATCGACAACACAACCGTGATCTCTCGCTGCTGTGCCAACGCGTCAATGAGAAGCAACTCCATTTGCCTGATGGTCGTCTGCCTCTCTTTTCCATCCGGGAGATAGCTCGTCCCATTCTACATCAGCAGCAACGGCTCAATGCCTGACACCCTGGTAATCACCCACGGAATTCGTTAGAATGGAGTATCTACTCACTCCACATTCACAAAAAGGACTCAGATTTATGCATGATATCCGTATCGAGCGCTGGGCCAAAGCGCTGGTAGAATACTCCCTCTACGTCAAGCCGGGCGACGTTGTGGCGATCAACGCCACGCCGGAGGCCGCTCCGCTTGTCGAGGCCGTTTACCGCGAGGTGCTGCGCGCCGGAGCCCATCCTCTGCCGCAGATCAGCCTGGAGAACCTTGAGGAAATTCTTCTGCGCGAGGGTAGCGATGCGCAACTGACCTGGGCGAACCCCATACAGAATGCGCTGGTCGGAGAGATCAACGCCCGGCTCAGCATCCTATCGAGCAGCAATACAAAAGCATTGAGCAACATTGATCCTGCACGGGGCGCTCTCCGCCGCCAATCGGTGCGCAGGACGTGGCGCACACTGCAGCAGCGGGAGCAGGAGGGCAGTTTCCGCTGGAGCCTGACACTCTATCCCACCGTTGGCTATGCTCAGGATAGCAACATGTCCTTGCACGAGTTCGAGGAGTTCGTCTTCGATGTCTGCCTCCTCAACGATCCCGATCCGGTGGCACGCTGGCGCGAACTGTCCGCGCAGCAGCAGCGGCTCGTGGACTGGCTGATGGGTCATAAACGGGTACACATTCTGGGCGAGGGGACCGATCTGGCGCTCTCGATCGAGGGGCGCATCTTTATCAATAGCGACGGCAAGCGCAACTTTCCCAGCGGCGAGTTCTTCACCGGTCCGGTCGAGGATAGCGCGAACGGCGTCATCCAATACGATATTCCTTCGACGTACGATGGGCGCGCCGTTGACGGCATACGGCTGGTCTTCCACGATGGTCGTGTGACCGAGGCCAGCGCGCGCCAGGGGCAGGACTATCTCCTACGGATGCTGGAACTGGACGAGGGCGCGCGCTACCTCGGCGAGTTCGCCTTCGGCAACAATATGCGCGTCACGCGCGGCACCCGCAATATCCTTTTCGACGAGAAGATGGGCGGGACGGTACACCTGGCGCTTGGCAATAGCTATCCTGAGACCGGTGGACTGAACCATTCAGCGCTGCACTGGGATATGATCTGCGATCTGCGCCAGAAGGGCGAGGTATGGGTCGACGATACGCTCTTTTTAAAGGATGGCAAGCTAGTTGTTTAGAGTCAGGTAACGGCTAAACTTGCTAACTCTCCTTGCTATAGCTTAGAATATGAGTACTACACCATTGAACAAGGGTAACTATTCAGTAGGGGTCTGCTGACTCCTCAGCGCCTTCGGCGCTTCGCAAGCGGTTTCGTGTGGTTGGCGAGATGGCGGCGCGCCGCCATCTCGCCAACCACACGAAGACTCGCGCGAGCCGCAGAGCGGCGAGGAGTCAGGAACAAGGATTCTTGAATAGTTACTGATAACCGTCATTTATCATACCCTGGAGGCTTGCGTTGCAGCAGGAACAACCGATTACTTTCGAGACCATTGAAGATGTCCAACGCGCCATGTTTGCGCAGGATTATATCGCGGACCGCAGCCTGGCAACAGCGGTCTTCCTGGCCCTGAAACGACGCAAGCCGCTTCTGCTGGAGGGCGAACCGGGTGTCGGTAAGACGGAGGTCGCCAAGGTGCTGGCGGCGTTGCTCGGGACACGCCTGATCCGCCTGCAATGCTATGAAGGCATCGATATCAATACAGCCGTCTATGAATGGAACTACACACGCCAGATGCTGCACATCCGCATGCTGGAGGCGAACAGCACCGATCGCCAGGAGGAGCTGAAGGAGATCTTTGGACGCGACTTCCTGATCGAGCGCCCGCTGCTACAGGCTATTGATCCCACTAATAGCAAGGCGCCCGTACTGCTCATCGACGAACTGGACCGCAGCGACGAGGAGTTCGAGGCGTACCTGCTCGAATTGCTCTCCGATTTCCAGATCACCATCCCCGAGATCGGTACGATCCGCGCACAGGAGCCGCCGTTCGTGATCATCACGTCCAACCGTACGCGCGAGATTCACGACGCGTTGCGGCGGCGCTGCCTCTACTACTGGATCGACTTCCCGACGCTGGAGAAGGAATTCTCGATCGTCATGGCGCGCATGCCCGGCGTCCCCGAACGGCTGGCGAGGCAGGTCTGCACCTTCGTACGCGAACTGCGCAGCGTCGATCTCTACAAAGCGCCCGGCGTCGCCGAGACGCTGGACTGGATCGGCTCCCTACTGGCCCTGCGCCAGCTCGATCTCGTCGAGGGCCCCGTGCGCGATTCGCTCGGTGCGCTGCTGAAATACCAGGATGATGTGCTGCGCGTGGGCGGCAATGATCTGGGCAAGCTGATCCAGAAAGTGCGGGGAGCATCCTGACCTATGAACGCACAGCCTGAGGATAACGGCGCACACAAGACGACCCTGGAGATGCGACCGCTCGACATTGAGCGGGGTGAGCGCCTGCTCTTTCGCCTGACCGAATTCGGACGCATTCTCTGGGAAACGGGCATCAACGTCGGACCAGGACAGATGCTGGACCTCGCGGAGACGCTGAGCTACGTCGATCTGACCAGCAAAGAGGAGTTCTACGATGCGCTCAAGTGCTGCCTGCTGACGAAACACGAGCAGGAGCCTATCTTCAACCAGATGTTCGAGTACTACTGGTTCGTCCGCGACAAACCGGATAAGAAGAAAGACGATAAAAAGGGAGCGGCCAGGCGCCAGGAGCGCCAACTGCGCCTGCCGCCCTCCGAACGCAAGCGCCTGGCCGAGCACATGAACAGCAGCGAGTTGAAGAAAGAGACCCACACCGAACTGCGCCAGAACAACAAGCGCCGCGCACAGGACGACGATCAGCGCAACGACGACATGGGCAAGCCACAGGGAACGGCCTATACCGCCATCGAGTACCTGCGCAAGAAGGATTTCGAGAACTTCACCTGGGAGGAGGTGCAGGAGGCCAAAAGGTTGATGGCCGAGATGCGCTGGCACCTGGGTATGCGACCGACGCGCCGTAAAGCGCCCGCGAAGAAGGGTTCATATCCCGATATGCGCCGCATCGTGCGCCGCAACCTGAAGTATGGCGCGGAACTGATCGAATTGACGTGGCGCAAAACAAAGGCCAAACCGCGCCCGCTGGTCATCATCTGCGACATTAGCGGCTCCATGAGCCTCTATTCGCGCCTGCTACTGCACTTCGTGCACACCATCTCCAATGGCCTGATGAACGTCGAAGCCTTCGTCTTCGGCACCCGGCTCACGCGCATCACGCGCCAGTTGAAAAGGCGCGATGTCGACGATGCCGTGCGCGACGTGTCCAAATCAGTCCAGGACTGGTCGGGCGGCACACGTATCGGCGACGCGCTGCACTTCTTCAACCACCACTGGGCGAAACGCGTCCTGGGGCGCGGCGCAGTCGTGCTGATCATCAGCGATGGCTGGGACCGTGGCGAGTCCGATGTGCTAGGCGTCGAGATGGACCGCCTGCAGCACAGTTGCCACCGCCTCATCTGGCTCAATCCCTTGCTTGGCTCGCCCGACTACCGACCGTTGACGATCGGTATGAAAACGGCCCTGCCCTTTATCGATAATTTCTTGCCTGTCCATAACCTCGATAGCCTGATCAGCCTGGGCAACCTGCTCTCCAGTATCGACGATAGCAGGCCGGAACGCAGTCCCGCCGCCCGGCGCAAAGCGGTCGAGGCGTGGAGCAAGCGAAAACCTTAGTACCAACAAAACTATAAGAAATATCCGTTTCTCTATCCTGGAAGAAAGGATGCAAACACATGCGTGACGTATTACCCGATATCGAGAAATGGCGTACCAACGGAGAACGGGTCGCGCTGGCGACCGTCGTGAGCATGGCGGGCTCGGCCCCACGCAAACCCGGTGCCAAACTGGCGGTGAGCGAAAAAGGCGAACTCTCGGGCTCGGTCAGCGGCGGCTGCGTTGAGCCGGCAGTCGTGCAGGCCGCCATGGAAGTCATGAAGAGCGGGAAGCCGCAGATGCTCGAATTTGGCATCACCGAAGAGCAGAACATTGAGCAGATCGGGCTCGCCTGTGGCGGCACGATCCATGTCTTCGTCGAGCGCCTCGATTGGTGACGCTTGTGGGGAATGTCGTGGGAGTCGGTTCCCACGGCTCCCAGGGCGCGCCATCCCGTTGTTTCGTCGCCTTCACTTCCAGAGAGCGTTTATGCAAAGAGGAGTTTAGAGATGAGCGAACTATACGAAGAACTCAAAGATCTGTTGGGCAAAGAAAAGGGTGTCGCGCTGGCAACGGTGGTGCGAGGGCCAGAGCATGTCGGTGCCAAACTCCTCGTGTTCCCCGATGGGACGACGCACGGCACGCTTGGCAGCAAGGAGCTCGACGAACGGGTCCGCGTAGATGCCGAGCGCGCCATCTGGAGCTCCGACGCGAATACACATACCTATCAGGTCGCGACTCAGCCCTTCGACGTCTTCATCGAAGGCTTCCCACCTCTGCCTGTGCTCATTATAGTCGGCGCCGGACACATCGCGATCCCGCTGACTACCTTTGCGAAAACCCTCGACTACCGCGTGGTAGTGATCGACGCGCGCGCCGCCTTCGCCACGCGCGAACGCTTTCCCCATGCCGACGAGCTCATCGTCGCGTGGCCCGACGAGGTATTGGAGAAGATGGACATCAATCCGTCCACCTCTATAGCGGTCTTGACGCACGATCCGAAGTTCGATGAGCCCACGTTGAAGGTCGTGCTCTCGCGGCGCGCTGGCTACGTCGGTGCTATCGGCAGTCGCAAAACAGGCGAGGAACGCGCGGAACGCCTCAAGCAACAGGGTCTGACGGATGAGCAGGTCGGACGCATTCATGGTCCCATCGGACTGAGTATCGGGGCCACCACGCCCGAAGAGATCGCCCTGGCAATTATGGCTGAGATCGTCGCCCAGCGCCATGGCAAAGTCGAAACACTCGCCTGAACCAAAAATATCCATCTGTAACTTCTGGTACTCTCAAACGTTTGAATACTATGGACTACCTGTACAGTTATCGATATAATGGGTATCAGGATAGCAAGTGTATAACGAGTGTCAGGCTGCTTCATATTCTTTGAAAGCGCTTTTTCAGAAAAGGATACTCAATGTCAGATCAATACTATAATAGCTACGATCCGACTGAGCCGCTTCATCCGGAAGGGCAGCGTCCACCGGAGCAGGGCAAGTTCGTTGTAGGCAATTTTCAAAATACACCTGACTCATCTTCAAGGCGACCTTATCAAAATCCAGTGCAGCCCCCCTGGGGGCAGGGCTATCCACAGAGGCAGCCCAATCAGCTACAGGATACCATCTATCCACAGCCGGGAAGACAGCAGGTTCCGCCGCCAACTTCGTATCCCAACGACAATAGATATCAGCAATACCCAAACTACCCACAGCCCGGACAGATGGGCAATAGACCGGGGCTTCCACCGAAGCGACGCAGACGTGGCAAAGGCTGCCTGATCACCAGCGTAGTGCTACTCATTCTCGTCGCCGCGCTGGTCATTGGGGGCATCGTCACCTCACAGCGTGTCCTGGCCTTTGGCTCCGCCATCTCGCCCCAGGCACCGCTCAGCTCCCAGCTCGATATGAGCACCAATGACCGCACGAATCTGCTGGTGATGGGCTATGGCGGTACAGGCCACGACGGCGCCTACCTGACCGACTCGGATATGGTCATCAGTACACTGCCACAGAGCCACCATACCTCCCTGATCTCCGTGCCACGCGACCTGTTGGTGCAGTATCCACCCAACTCCGGACAATACACCAAGCTGAACGCCGTTTACACATTGGCATCTAACGGCAATGCGCATCGTGTAGCAGGCGGCGATGCGGTGGCAGCCAAGATCTCGCTCGTCACCGGGCTGAATGTCAAGTATTGGATGACGATCAACTTCACCGGCTTCCGCGACTTGATCAACGCCATTGGAGGCATCGATGTGAACGTAATGCAACCTTTCAATGCCTGCTACCCAAAGAACGACGACCCCAACGTCAATGCATCCTGGATCAAGGTCCAGTTCAACAAGGGTGTGCAGCATATGAACGGCGAAACAGCTATTCGTTACGCACGCGCACGCGAGCCGCTTGCAGTTTGCGGCATGGGTAACTCTGAGAATCTTGCTCAGTTGACGGACTTCGCGCGCTCTCAGCGCCAGCAGGATATCATGAAAGCGGCGCTCGCCAGGGTCAAGCAGGTATCCACGTGGCCCAGCTTCTTCAATGCGTTAACCGCGCTGCAAAAAACAATTTACACCAACCTGTCCCTGTCCGACCTGGCGCGGTTTGTGCTGGCGATGGACCTGAATGATCCCAAAACGCCGCATATCGGCCTGACCAATGGCAACGTGCTACAGGACGCAAACCTGAGCGACGGCACGTACGTCCTGGAACCACAGGGCGGCGATTGGACCCAGATTCCAAAATATATCAACCAGCGTTTATACAATTAAGCAATCGAGGAGAAGAGGAATGTAGCAGATGCCAGACAGAATGCAAAATGTGCATAGACACGTCGGTGATGTCTACCTGATCGGTCAGGTCATCAAGATAGGGCAGCAGCTTAGCACCTATACGGCGTACAATCGTAACACAAACGACGTTGTGGGACTCTATGTACTTGAACTTCCCCCTGGCATGACTCAGCAAGCGGCGCTGCAACTGCTACAGCCATTGGAGCGCCGCCGCGCGCTCCAATCTCCTCACGTATTGCGCATCCACGACTACGGGCTCGACGGCATGCGCATTTACATAGCAACTGACCCTCCCCGTGGTATCACCTTGCAGCAGGTCATGGATAGCGAGAACATCGACACCAGTCGCGCCTTTGACATGATTAAGCAACTGGCAACCGGCCTACAGCTCTTCCATAAGCAAGGTATGGTGGGCCTCGACCTGCGCCCACAGCGTATAACCGTCGATACCGTGGGCATCGATGATCGCATCCAGATCGACGATATCGGGCTACGCGCACTGCTCAAGGCTCTCGGCGATGTCAGCAATCAGCCTGACGACGATCCTGGCTTCTTCGATCCGCGCTACGCGGCGCCAGAGCACATACAGGGCAGCCAGATCGGTCCCGCGAGCGACGTCTATCAGTTGGGCCTGCTCCTATACACACTTATCACGGGACGGGTCCCCTTCGTTGGACAGAACCAGGCCGAGACAGGTGTGATGCAAACGCACAGCCCGGTACCGCGTATGAGCCAGTTCAATCACGAGACGCCCCTGGCCTTCCAGGAGATCGTCGAGCGTGCCCTGGCCAAAGACCCGGCGCAGCGCTTCCCCGATGCAGGCGCCATGCTGGTGGCGCTGCAACAGGTACAGCTCCCTCCATCACCAGTTCAGCGCCAGGCCGCGCTTCAACAGAGCGGCAAAATGCCAACGGTCGCCGCAACAAACGAGATGCCAGAGATAGATACCACTGTTATCAAAAGCCTGGCCGACAATGAAGAGCTCGTGCAGGCGGCCAGGTCAGAAAAGGCAGAAGCCGAGGTCTACGCCTATCTGAGTTATGAGCAAGAGGGTAAGGAGCTTCAGCGCCTGGTCATAACGCAGAAGAGCGTCATCGTTGGTCGCAGCGATCCCAAGCGAGATTTCACTCCCGATATCGACCTGAGCCAGCTCGATCCCAAAAAGACCGTATCGCGGCAACACGCGCGCATCCGCTTCGAAGAGACCTTCTTCTCCATCGAGGATCTCAAAAGTCGCAACAAGACACGCGTGGGTGAACTTCCGCTAGATCCACTCAAGCCTGAACTGCTGCGACATGGAGATGTCGTCCACTTCGGCAGCGTGCGTGTGCGCTTCGGTATCCCAGGCAAGGGAGCGCTGCCAGAGGTCAAAAACCAGAAACACTAGATGGGGCGTTCAGTATCCTTTCGTCTTCGCAATTGCAATAAGATCGGCGAGCAAGCCCTGACCCGTCTGCTGGCGGCCCGCTCCTGGACCGATAACGGTCACGTCGGAGAGCGTATCCGTCTCGAAGGTGATAGCGTTCATCACGCCCTCCACCCGCGCCAGAGGATCGCTGAGGGGCAGCGCCAATGGCTCGACGCGTACATCAAGGGGACATTCGCTCAGGTCCGCAGCGGCCTTCAACGAGGCGACCAGCTTGACGCGTTTTCCCTCTCGGGCAGCTTTGTGTATCTGTTCTTTTGTGATTGCGGTAATGCCCTGCCGCACGACCTGATCGGGAGCCAGCGAGTGACCAAACACCAGCGCCGATAGAATAAGCGCCTTCGCCACCACATCGTAGCCCTCGACATCAGCGGTCGGATCGGCCTCCGCGTAGCCCTGGGCCTGCGCCTCGGCCAGCACCTCACCGTAGTCGCGACCGCTCGCCATGGCGGTGAGGATATAGTTCGTGGTGCCATTGAGGATGCCGCGTATCGCACGCACCCTGGCGCCGGCCATCCCCTCAAGGACGGTGCTGAGCACAGGCGTACCGGCCATCACGCTGGATTCCATGCGCAGTTGTACATTGTGCTGGCGCGCCAGAGTGAAGAGCTCGATCGCCGCCAGGGCACCTGGTCCCTTATTAGCCGTGATCACATGCATGCCATGCGCAAGCGCGCTGCGAATATGACTGATACCTGGTTCGGCGTCGCGCAGATTCGTACCCGTCACCTCGGCCAGCACCTCACCGCCGCTGGCACGCAGGCCCTCCAGTGTATTGTCCCACTGCTGCACGCCTGGATGGTCCGTAAGCGCTTTCCGCCTGGCAGCCAGTTCTAACAACGTAGGAATATCCAGACCATCTTCGCGATAAATAAAGCCATGCCGCGAGTTCGCCACGCTCACCAGCTTCACCTCGAAGCCGAAGCGCTCACGCAAGAGATCGTGTTTCGTCGCCAGCAGTTCCGCGAAGCCCTGCCCCACGACGCCGAAGCCAATGATGGAGAGGCGAAGCTGTTTCATGGTCACACCCCTATATCCAGGATAACTTAAAACGATCGAGGACGCGTTTCACCGGCCCCAGTTCCTCAATACCAAGCAGGCGCGCGCCACGAATATACACAATCAGGGCAACAAATATCTCTACCATCAGCTTGAACATCGCCGCGAGAGTACCAGGCACACCCAGTGCCGGAGTCCGCGTCGTGTCCAGGAAAGGAATATGGTCCAGGACAAAGCGTACGAGCAGCACGCAAAGCCCCATAACGATGGCGGCCAGCACGACACGCGCGATAAAGATACCGATCTCACGTACCGGCAGGCCCACGCGCTGGTGCAGCAGCCAGTACAGCACAGCCGCCTCCAACAGGGCCGCGATGGAAGTGGAGAAGGCCAGCGCGCCCATCCCCCATTGCACGCCCCAGACGGCAACATCAATGAGTATCAGGCTGAGCGCAATCTTGAGCACAAACTGGGCCACGCTCACAATAACCGGCGTCCTGCTATCGCGCAGAGCATAAAAAGAGCGTGTCAGAATCTCAACCGACGATAGGCCAGCCAGTCCTAAAGCGAAGAACGCCAGCGGAACTGCCGTGGACTCCGCCATACTCAGGCTAAAATGACCGTGCTGCAACAATACCTGAATGATCGGCAGGCCCACAACGATCAAGCCAATACTCGAAGGGATCGACATAAAGAGGATACTGCGCAGCGTCTCCATGATTGTGCCGCGCACACGATCCATGCGGCCCCGCGCCACGTTCTCGGCCAGCGTCGGAAAGGCAGCCGTAGAGACGGCCATACCGAAGATGCCCAGCGGGAGGAGCACCAGTTGCAGGGCCTGGTAGTACTGGGTGATCAGACCGGCGATGCCAGCGGCACCCACCAGGACCACCATAAGCTGGATCAGCGCCCGGTCCACAAACGTCGAGAAATAGAGCATGGCGGCGTTGATGACGCGCGGGACCATCTGATGCCCGATCTGGATCACGCTCGGATGCCGCCAGTCGAACGCTTTGAAATCGTAGCGCATCCCGACCTTCCATAGGCCGGGTATCTGCACACCAATCTGCAACAGGGCACCCAGCACTACTCCCCACGTGGCTGCATAAACCGCCAGTGAATCGTTGTGCTGTCGGCTGAACGCCAGGTACAGGCCCGGCACCAGCCCTATAATCAGGCCCACATTGTACAACACCGTGCCAATGGCGGGCAGGCGGAAATCCTGGCGCGCATTGAGTACAGAGGTGATAATCACGCCCGCGCCCAGGATAATCGACTGTAAGAGCATGATACGCGTCAATGAAGCGATGAGATCGAGTTCGTGCGGGTCGTGCAAGCCTGGATTATAGATGGGTACAAGCTGGCGAGCAAAGATAATCGCGATCAGGGCGAGGGCCATCATGACAGCGATGGCGAGATTGAGCGCGGAACTGGCGATATGCCAGGCGGTTTTCTCGTCGTGATCACTGACGATATGCTTTGTGAAGACCGGGATAAATGCCGAGCTGAGCGCGCCGCCGGCTACGATATTGAAGATCAGATCAGGGACAAGGAAAGCCTGCACATAAGCATCGGACGTCACACTCGTTCCAAAGACAAAAGCAAACATCGAGGTGCGCACCAATCCCAACACACGGCTCGCCACGAACGCAATCGTTAGGATAATAGTGGCTCTTCCGATGCGCGCCTTCTGGATCATGCCCGTATCTTGAGCTGGCGCGCCGGCTGCCGCGAGCCCATCAACCTTTGGCAGCGGGTGCATCTCTCGCGGCGCTGCAGTCGACGAACGCACGGGCTCTATAAAGGGCGAGAGCTGTTCAGACGGCACAACAGGCGGCTCGCCACCTTCCCACGGAGGCGCGGAAGGCTGCTCAATCGCTCTCATAAACGGCTGTTTTGCTTTTTTTGTGTTCCAGGGGATCAGGCTGGTGATGTCGGGCCCTATGCGCCGCTGCTGGCGGCGCATGCGCTCCTCACGCAACTGTTGCAGGCGCTCTCGACGTAGTTGCGCGATTGGCTGTGATGGCTGGGGAGTATCGAAGTACTGGTACTCCATACCCTGCCCGTAGCCCAGCGAGGTTCCCATATCCTGAATCGGCTGCTGGTACTGCGTTCGTAACGCATTTTGCCGCGCTGCCTGACCGTTTGCCTGCTCTGAATAGGCGGGAGGCTCTACAGGAGACTGCTGCACAGGTGGCGGCTGGGGTATTTGAGGCTGTTCGTATGACCAGAGCGGAAGGTCGCCAGCCGCCTGCTGAGGCGTGCCGCCGTTTGCATCTTCCTGGTCGTACTGCCAGCCGTGATATTCTTGTTGTTCTGGTTTCTCCTGCCTGATGGGAGGAGGCTGCTGTCCTTCGTTTCCCACGTTTTTCTCTAGCAATAGTTATAGTAAATGAGCAATAGATATAAAAATCTTTCTGATGGCATCCCTATCTGTATTGATGATGGTACGGTTCCGTGGCAAAGCATACCATAATTACCCAGATATGGCTAGTACGTCGATGAGAAGTACCCATCCTGAATACAGGTCCGGCACGTGCAACATAGTAAATTCGTCCTGACTCCCGCTCGCACATGCCACAGGAAGCGCGCGGGTGGAGAGGGCCTCCGATATACACTCTGATATACAATACAACACGCAGTTTCAACCGGGCAAGTCTTATGACAATCAGTTTTAGTGATTATCCTCTATTGCTACTGGTTGTATCATGGAGATATCAAGGAACAAACGTCCTGTAAAGCCACCCGCTATCGATAACGTGGAGATAATTTAACGCCTTTGCAATTGACATAGGAGGCAAAGATCGCTACAATCCTTCCATTACTATGATGGAAGACTGTAGGAAATCTTCACTTCGTTCACCGATTAAGACATATCACGCATCCTATGAGGAGTTTTACTAAGAATGAAGCATTTCAATGCCGTTATACTGGCGGGTGGCAGTGGGACGCGACTCTGGCCGCTCAGCACACCAGATTTTCCGAAGCAATTTCTTCCCCTACCTGATGGAAAAAGCATGATTCAGGAGACACTGGCGCGCGTCTCATCACTGACGACGCCTGCGCAGTCCTGGGTAGTGACAGGCCGCAAGATGGCGGACCTCGTGCAAGAACACCTGCCGACCGTACCCGCCGACCATATTTTGCGCGAACCGATTGGACGCAACTCAGCACCTGCGATCGCCTGGGCGGCGGCTACCATTGCGCGTCGCGATCCCGAGGCGGTGATGGCGACGTTCAGCGCCGATGCGGTTATTGCGAATGTCGAGGGTCTGCGTCAGACGCTCGCCCTGGCCTACAAGCTGGCCGAACAGGGACGCCTCGTCACCATCGGCATCAAGCCCACCGCGCCCGAGACCGGCTACGGCTACATCCGCTTCGCCGATAAGATCAGTGAGGGACATGGGCACAAGGCGTTTGCGGCTGAACGCTTCGTAGAGAAGCCGAACCTGGCGACGGCGCAGGGCTATCTCCACGATGGCCATTATGTCTGGAACGCGGGCATCTTTATCTGGAAAGTAGAGACGATTCTGGCGGAACTGCATGAGCATCTACCCGAGGTTGCGCGCAAAGTGAACGCCATCGCCGAGTCCGTCGGCACTGCCCAGGAACAGAGCACGCTCGACGAGCTCTGGCCCACGATTCAGGCTATTTCTATCGATTACGGCATCCTGGAGAAAACGAAGAATCTGGTGGTCATCCCCGCAGACCTGGGCTGGAACGATGTGGGCAACTGGGAGCAGTACGGGGCGCTCTTTCCGGCCAATGAGCAGGGCATACGCGGCGTCGGCGATCATGAAGGACTGGGCAGCCAGAACATCGTGGTATACAACAATACGCCGCGCACGATCTTCACTATCGGTGTGGAGGATCTTATCGTTGTCGAGATGGCCGACACCACGGTGATCTGCCATAAAGATTCTGTGCAGCGCGTTAAAGAACTGGCGGAACGGCAGCAGAAGAAAGGTTGATTGTTAAGGATGCGTCGAGCCATCGGGCAGAATGGTTCCGGCAAGCGATTTCGCCTTTGCCAGTTGATCACTGGTCAGGCCGACCGCATCCTTCAGGTTGGCACCGCTCAGATCAGCGCCCGTCAGATCAACGTTGTGCATATCGGTCGCGCCCAGGTCCGCGCCATGCAGATTGGTTCCACTCAGGTCCGCGAACAGGAGCGTTGCAAAGCTCAGGTTAATGCCTTGCATATTGGCACCATGCAGATCGACGCCCGAAAGATAGGTATCGCGCAGATCCAGGTTCTGTAGATGGGCGTTTGTGACATCGACCTCGCGCATGCTGATGATATGAAAATCATTATTGATCAAGTTCGTGTCGTAGAGGAAACGCATCAGGAGCGCTTTGGAGTCGGGATTCAGTTGCCGAAAAATGGTCAGGGTGCGTATCTGCGCGACCTGTCGTACCGGGCTGATCGTTTGCGCTTTCAGCAGATTATCGTGGAGCATCATATCCGCGATCTGGTCCTGGTAGTTCGCCAGGAGCGCGTTCTGCTGCTGTTGGGCGGCGATCTGCATGGCGGTAGCGCGCTGCTGCTGCATGAGTTGCTGATTATCTTGATTCTGCTGTACGCTCAACCAGAGTATGCCAGCAAGCAGTATGACAGGGACCAGAAGCAACTGCAGCCAGTCCCAGGGCGTCCTTGCCGGGCTAGCTTTTGTCGTCGGCGTAGTTTTGTTCGCCTGTTCTTCAATGGTCTCTGTCATAAATGCCTCCTGAGAGCTTACTATTGCTCTGTGTCTATTCAGGTCCTCACCAGTAGGGATGGGGCTGGCCCCCATCCGGCTCGGGGAGCGCGATCAGGCTCGGGAGCAGGGTTCTGGGGAACCGGGTGGGGGCCAGCCCCATCCCTACTCAAGGAACGTTCTTGTCTGGGCCACACCACCCGGCAGGAAAACGCCGTTTTCTGAAGAGATAACATTGCTCCTCATGCATTTTATCACGAAGGCCCAGACGATGATTTAGCTCTTTTTCGGATGCTCGGCAAAAAAGCGCATCATTGCAGCAGAAGCATCCGGCCCCCGTGGATCAGTATATGATCCGCTGGAACTTCCTCCTGACCAGGCATGACCGGCCTGATGAATGACCCACTTCTCAGCAACAGTGCGGCCAGCGACATCTGTGTAAATTTCGCGCGTATAGGCATGCCCCCCTGCCACCTGGCCTGGTACTGCCGACGCCCGTACCGAGCGAGAGCTATTCCGATTGGGAACCGCCTGAAGCCATTGGTCGAGCATACGATCGGCATTGAGCGGGGAGACGGTCGTATCACGATCGCCATGAAAGATGATGATGGGGATCGCCTCACGCAGAGGACGTACATCCGTGGTCGCGCCTTGCAGCATCACTTTAAGCGCGGACGGAAGGTCCTGGGCCGCTCCATAGCCTATCCCCGAATGTACGCCGACGGCGGCATACAGGTCGGGATACGTTGCAGCCATGATCGCGGCCATCGCGCCGCCCGACGAGAGTCCAGCAACATAGACCCGGTTGGCATCGACGGGGTAGTTGCTCATAATCTGCCGCGTGATGCCCGCAATAAGAGACGGCTCGCCCGCGCCGCGCTGCTGATCGGCGGGCTGGAACCAGTTCCAACACTTCGAGCCGTTGGCAGGCTGCGCCTGCTCGGGATAAGCAACGAAACACAGTTCTTTTTCCGCCAGCATGTTCATGCGCGTACCACTGGCAAAGTCCACAGAAGACTGGGTGCAGCCGTGAAGCATGATGAGCAGGGGAAGCGGCTGCCCGGTATAGCGGCTGGGAATGTATAGTTTGTAGGTGCGCTTTCCAGCCTTGCCGGTATATACACCATCGATAAATTGTCCGCTCGTGCGGTCTACCTGATCAGCGCGCACAGTGCTATCTGCTGAGGGATCATACTTACGCGCGGGTCGCGGCCCTATGTCAGGAAAAGCGACGCCCGGTGGCATAGTAGGACGTGCTCCGAGTGGTGGAACGGGCAGGCTCTTCCAGAAAGTGGGGCTCTCTGCCGGCTCCGTCGCTGTTGGCGTTGGCGGAGTATCATCCACAACATGGAATTCAGCATCGATAGTAGTATCATCGGGCGTCACAGTGGTTCCGTTGGCGGGAAACGCGCCCTGTACCGTTTGTTGAATTAAAGCGGTCGCCTCGGCGATTCGCCCTGCGCGTATTAAGCGCATAGCTTCGGCCATCCCTGCCTGCATACGATCATTCATCCTGTAATGCTCCGTTTCGTGTGGCATGTGTGCCCATGATAGGGGTCAACTTCACAATCAATGTATGCGGGCCGCTAGAGCTGCCTTGACCGCTGGACTCGCGCGAAAGGCACCAAGCACGACAACTGCATCGATGGTCGCCAGGGCCAGTTCGGGAGTGACATCATCGGCGATACTCGCCAAACCTAGCACATTGATCTGCAACTTTTCGCCCGCAGCACGCACCAGTTCCAGGTCGTGACGGGTGTAGTACTGCACACCGAGGACCAGCGTTTTACGGGCGACGGTCCGTTTGACCTCCTCCGCGTGGACCGTGAGCTGATTGCGAATCGCGGTGCGGATAAAGTCTGTACGGTTGGCATAGAAGCCCTCCTGCACCAATAAGTCGACCTGCCCTAGATCTACCGGTCCCAGGTTGATTGTGATTTTCTCAGTTTTTTCTAAATCAGTCATTTTACCATCCCCTCACCATCTACTGAGATGGTACACGGAAGGAGCATGCCTTGTCAAGGGGGTGAAACATTGAAGCATTATTTCGCGCGTCGCAGGGCTACAATCGGGTCGAGGCGCGAGGCGCGGATCGCCGGATACAGGCCAAACACGACACCAACTATTGAAGAGACCACGAATGGCAGTATAAGCGTCGTCGGGGTGATGACGAGAGGGACAGTTACGCCACCGGAGCTACTACTCGCGATTGCGCTTATAAGCACCCCGACCACCAGCCAGCCGATGAATATGCCCAGCAACATTCCGATGAGGCCACCCAGCAGGCATAAGAAGAGGGCCTCCGTGAGAAATTGATTACGGATGTCGCGGCGGCGCGCTCCTACAGAGAGACGAATGCCGATCTCGCGCGTGCGCTCTGTGACCGAGACGAGCATAATGTTCATGATGCCGACGCCGCCAACGGTCAGTGAAATGGCTGCCAGGCCCGATAGAAGCAGTGATAACGTCTGCGTGATCTGGTCTGATTGCTGCAAGAGCTGGGCCGAGGTCTGCGTCTGAAAGTCGTCGGGAGTGCCACGCGGAATTTGATGGTTGAACTCTAGAGCCAGGGTAGCGGCCTGGACGACCTCGTCGACGTTCTGGGCATTATCGACCTGCGCATAGATCTCAGGAAAGTAATTGCTATTCGTCAGGCGCTGCTGCACGGCCAGGTAAGGGATGAAGATGGCATCATCCTGCCCAAAGCCGCCTTTAGGCGCCAGCACGCCCACGACGCGAAAGAGCTGAGTACCGATACGTATCTGCTTTCCGACTGGCTCTACGCCTGAAGCTCCGAAGAGATTGCGCATCACCGTATCGCCCAGGACGGCGACCGGTTGCCCATCGGCATTCTGGGCCGAGGAAAACCAGAGCCCATCCGCCAGTTGCCAGCCCTGAATGGTCTGGAAATCTGTGTTCACTCCCTGAATGCCAGTGGTACGCCAGTTCTGATTCCCATAGATAACCTGTCCGCCAGTGCGTATCACGGGACTGATCGCCTCCACGTGAGGGAGGCCCCCCAGCACTTGCAGGTCACGGAGCGTGAGAGAGGGATGCGTCTGCCGCAGCCGTGTTACCCTGGTCGTTGCCGGTGAGCCGCTAAAGAAGACCGTGTTGACACCCTGACTGGCGATAAGGTTCTGGAAAAAGCCCCCTACGCCCTGTGCCAGCGTGAGCGCACCGATGACAGCGGCCACGCCAATAACGATACCCAGGAGCGTCAAAAATGAGCGCGTGCGGTTGATCCCGATAGCTTCCCAGGCGGTGCTGAAGTTTGCGCCGGTAAAGCTTCCTTGGTTGCCCCTGACCCGGAGCTCCTGCAATAAGCTCGTCAGAGAGGTACCCTGTGTAGAGAGTCCATTGAATGAGGATGGTGGTCCTAGCACAAGCCTGTTTGCACGTAGTCGCGATTTTGATTGACTCATCTCGGTTTCATCTCCTCATTCTTCGGTACGCAGGGCCTCGATAGGGTCGAGGCGTGAGGCTCGTATCGCAGGATAGAGACCAAAGGCGATAGCGATGCCAGTTGAGACGGCAAACGGCAATATAAGCGTGACCGGCGTCACCACAAAGGGCAACTGGCTGGCCCGCGTCACCGCCCCACCAATAAGCAGACCAAGCAGTAAGCCAACGATACCGCCAATGAGGCAGAGCATGATCGCCTCAATCAAAAACTGGTTACGGATATCACGCCGACGGGCCCCTAGAGACATGCGAATACCGATCTCCCAGGTGCGCTCCACGACCGAGACGAGCATGATATTCATGATACCGATGCCGCCTACGGTCAGCGAAATGGCGGCGATACCCACGAGCAGCGCCGTTAAGATATCAGTTCCCGCGCCTGCCCGTTGCAGGAATTGCGTAAAGGTCATCACCGTAAAGTCATCGGTCGCGCCTGGCTGGATATGATGGTTTTGACGCAGAATAGTGGTAATGGCCTGCGCGGTCTGGTTCACATCATTCGTCGAATCGGCCTGGGCCTGAATCTGATCGACGGTGGGAAGGTTCTTCAGGCGGAGCTGCGCCGTTTTGAGGGGCACATATATCACGTCGTCCTGGCTAAAACTGCCTCCCTGGGGAATCAGCGTCCCTTCGACGCGGAAGATCCCGCTACCAATACGGATCGACTGCCCGATCGGATTGACGCCCGTGGCATCGAAGAGATTGTGCGTCACCGTGTCGCCCAGGACGGCGACCGCCCCTCCATTATTCTCGTCAGTGGAGCTAAACCAGGTACCCTGCGCCATCTGCAGGTTCTGAATGGTCTGATAATCCGTAGCCACGCCCTCGACCTGCGTCGTCCAGTTCTGATTCCCGAATACCGCCTGGCTACTTACTGTGATGATGGGGCTGACTGCGGCAAGGTGAGGGATATGCGCAATGGATTGAGCATCACGCGGAGTCAGGGTGCTGGGCGCGCTGGTGCCTTGAGAGATGGCATCTTTATTGGAATTGCCCGAAGAGATGATAATCGCGCTCCCCAGTTGGGCGAGCTGGTTGTTGACGTACGCATTGACCCCCTGGGTCAAGGTCAGCGCCGCGATCACAGCGGCCACACCGATAAAGATACCCAGTGCGGTCAAAAACGAGCGCCCACGGTTCGCCCACAACGCCTCCAACGCGCTTCCCAGATTGGCCCCGAACTCACTGCCTCTCCTGCGCCGGTGCACGCGTAACTCTGTAAGCACATTCTTGAGAGAAGATGTCTGCACGGCGCTAGTTGGCGCAACTTCCATATCGGTAAGAAAGGATGCTGGCCGTTGTATCTGCGGCGGTTTATTCCTCACGGAGTCTCCTCCTCTACCACCACCCCGTGCTCGGAGTTCAACTTCTCCCACTCCTCCGCAGCTGAGCGCGGAGAGGACACCGGCTCGTCGCGCACAATCTCACCATCGAGGAACGCCACCTGTCGCTTCGCGTACTGTGCAACATTGGCGTCGTGCGTCACAAGAACAATGGTCAGGCCCTGCTCATTCAGAGCCTGCAATATGCCCATGATCTCTATACTGGTATGGCTATCCAGATTGCCCGTGGGCTCATCCGCGAGCAACAACGCCGGACCGTTGATAAGGGCTCTGGCGATGGCAACACGCTGCTGTTGACCGCCAGAAAGCTCCGAAGGCTTGTGATTGATACGGCCTCCCAGTCCGACCAGATCTAGCACTTTGCTCGCCCGGATATCTCGTTCCCGCCTGGATAGGCCCGCGTAGACCATCGGCAGGCTGACGTTGCGCAGAGCGGTCGCACGTCCAAGCAGGTTGAAGCCCTGGAACACAAAGCCGATGAGTTGATTTCGTATACTGGCAAGCCTATCGCTCGACAGGCTGCTCACCAGATTGCCCGCCAGCCAGTACTCACCCGAAGTTGGACGGTCCAGGCAGCCAAGCAGATTCATAAAGGTCGACTTTCCCGACCCCGATGGTCCCATGATCGCCACAAACTCGCCCGGATAGACATCCAGTGAGATGCCACGCAATGCTGGAACGCTCGTCTTTCCTCCCAGTATATAGGTCTTCGTCAGGTTATGTACCGAAATCACCGGCTCTGGTCTGTCATCTTCCGCTTGCTCCATAATGGCGGCCAGCGTCATATCATTTCGCCCTGGCTTATCCTCGTCTTTATCTTCCATGCTAGATCTCTCTACCTTTGCTTTACGCGTGCAGAATTGCACGCGTAAAGCAAAACAGCTAAGCCCCTGAGGCTACTAATACTCGCATCACCCGGTTGTGGTAGTACGCTGTCCTCCTGAAGAGGTACTGGCTCCTGTTATAATGGTATCATTGGTTGTAAGACCGTCTAATACCTCATACTGCGTTCCATCGGTCAGCCCCAGGACAACAGGTTTCGCCACCACATGACCGTTCACATACTCAAGCACAAAGGCTGGTGTGGGACCCTGCGAGACAATCCCTTGCTGACCCAGGAGCGTATTCATCATCTGGCGCGCCTGGTTGAGGGCCGCTGCCGCCGCTTGCGGCGTGATGAGCTGCGGCACACCCGACGTTGTGCTGCCACTACTGGCCAGGCGCGCAAAGTTTATCGCATTGACCGGAATCAACAGCACGCCGATATGCTGAATGGTCGTGATCGTTACATTCGCCGTCATGCCCGACAACAATGTCGCGCCTTTCAGGCTGCTACTGTCGATATTTATATACACCGGAAAAGTGACCACATTCGACGTATTCTGCCCGTTAGGAGAGATCGAGTCCACGGTGCCGGTGAATTGCTGCGAGCCATAGGCATTGACGGTGAACTGCACGGGATCACCCGGTTTGATGTTTGCCGTGTCCGTTTCATTGACATTGGCCACCACCTGTATGGTTGAAGGATCGATCAGTTGGATAAAGGTGGTACCGGCTGCGGCAGAAGCAGTGCCACTGCTGGCCGTCGCTGGGATGCCGGGCGCTGAACCCACGCTGCCATTGATCACCGAAACGATGCCGTTATGTGGAGCGGTCAGCGTTGCGAAATTCAGATTATGCAGGTCGGCCTGCAGCAGCACTTGCGCGCTCTGCAAGGCCCCCGCGTCCGCCGTGACCATCGCCTGCGATGTACTATTGCTTAATGCCGTGTTAGCGCCGGTGGTATTTATTGTCTGCTGATCGGATGAGACCTTCCCCTGCGCCTGCTGATTGGCTAAGTTTTGAGCGGCCTGCGCGGTGGTCAGCGCCCTCTGATCGGCGTTGACCTTCGCCTGCGCGGCATTATTGTTGGCGTTCGCCGTCGCCTGCGCGGTGGTCAACGCGCTCTGGTCGGCGTCGACCTTCGCCTGCGCGGCATTATTGTTGGCGTTCGCCGTTGCCATTGCCGAGCTTAACGCTCTCTGATCTGCTGTCACCTTCGCCTGCGCCTGGGCAACGCTCTGGTTTGCCATCGCAACCTGCTGGTTATAGGTATTCTCAGCGACTGCCACACAATTGGGGTTAGGTGTAGGTATAACAGGAGGAGTAGCAGGGATAGGAGTAGGGGTACACATGGCGATCGCTTGCGTCTCCGTGGCTTTAGCGGTCGCTATCTGAGCGTTGGCAACGTTCTGCGCGTTGTTTAGAGCCGTCTGGTCGCTATTCAACGTCGCCTGTGCTGCGTTTATGGCTGCCCGGGAAACAGCCTGCGTATTTCTGAGCGCTGTCTCATCATTATTCAGAGTCGTCTGCGCGGCATCTACGGACGCCTGTGAAGCGGCCTGCGTATCGGCAAGCGCCGTCTGGTCGTTCGTGAGCGTTTGCTGATCCTGGGCAACGAGCGCCGCCTGCTGCGCCTGTGTCCTACTGAGGGTGCCCTGATCATTCGATAAGGTGGTCCGGGCCGCGCCAAGATTCGCGCCTCCCACGCCCTCCTGGTTGGCAAGGTTCGTCAGTGCGCTATTGAGCGCGTCCTGGGCATTCTGCACGACTCTTTTCTGCTGGTTATAGGCATCCTGGAGCGAAGTCTTGTCAAGAACGGCCAGCACCTGCCCCTGTGTCACGCGCTGTCCCACCTTGACATTGATGCCAGCAATTCTGCCGCCAGTGCCGATAAATATGAGATTATAGATTGCGCCCTGCAACGGCCCGGTCTCACTGACAGAGAGGGATAGATTTCCGGTAGTGACCGGCTGGGTAGTATAGGTTATCGGCGGCTTGCGTGACAGTATCGGTATGAGCACTGCACCTACAATGATCAGCACCAAAGCAACAATGCCGCCTATAATGACGCCCCGTCTTCTCCACCAGGGGACAGCAGAAGCGAGGGGAGTTGGGGCAAAAGGATTGCGAAAAAGTGCGAAAGTACGCAATTGATGCGTCATGATTTGTCGATACATACAAAGAGACGCTCCTATTCTTCAAAAAATAGAGAAATATTCATTGCCATATGCAAAAAAAGTGATTCTATGGCCTGACCGACCGTCGCAATGAAGAGTAATACACGAACTCTTCTCTTCTACACTGCTTTTTTTATTTTTAGCCTCACAATTCGCTATTATAAACCAACGGCGTAGGAGATACAATAGTATGGTACTAAATAAATTGTAAAGCTAGCTTTATTCTCTCATCTGTGACGACCCGCGCGGCAAAATCGAAGGCCATTGCCTTACGAGTAACGGCATCTGGCCTCCGTTAAACCATCAATGCGTCTTGACGCAACTATACAATACATTCGAGCCACGAAAGCCGATCATACCGCATGTATTATACAAAAAAAATCTCAAGAAGATGGTCTAAATTTGTAAAGGATTTGTAAGATGTTCTAAAAATGCGTCTGAGCGTAACTCTTCAGGTTTCCCTTCCCTGACTCCTCGTGGCCGTTGGCGGGGTTATCACGTATATGTTTATGCGCTTCGCCAGGAACGGCTGAGATATGCAAAGCGCGAAAGAAAATGCTATAATCATCTACGATTGCTCTACAAGTAGAGACGAGTTTCGGCACATTACAAACAGCCCATCTGGTGCCTTGTATTCAAAAGGAGTCCTCGCATGCTCGCCGAACAACCGACCTCAGGCACGCATGGTATGGTTGCAGCCGCTCACTATCTCGCCACTCAGGCGGGTCTACATATTCTCCAGCAGGGTGGTAACGCGGTGGATGCTGCACTGGCGACGAATGTGGCGATGACCGTCGTCTACCCCTCAACCTGCTCCGCCGGTGGCGATATATTTATGCTCATCTGGGAGGCGAAAACACAGCAACTGCACGCGCTGAACGGCAGTGGACGCGCGCCCACAGGTCTGACGCCAGAGTACTTCGCGGCGCGCCGGATGCAACAGATCCCAACGACCGGGCCACTCTCCATCAATGTGCCAGGTGCCGTCGATGGCTGGTTCGAGGCGCTGGGCCGCTTCGGAAGTCTTTCGGCAGAGGAGATCTTCGCGCCGGCCATCGAGTTTGCCGAAGAGGGGGTGCCCGTTACGCCGAAGCTCAGTGGCTGGCTCAAGAGGGCGGCCAGGACGGTGCTGGGTCCCTACGATATGAGCGCCGCTATCTTCTTGCCCGGCGGCAAAGCACCTGGCGCGGGCGATATTCTGCATCAGCCTCACCTGGCGCGCACCTATAAGACACTGGTCAGGGAGGGCCGCGATGCGTTTTATCGCGGCCCGTTAGCGCGCACGATCACACAATACGTGCAACGGATCGGCGGCGTGCTCCGCGTGGAGGATATGGCAGCGCATCACTCCGATTGGGTTCGCCCCATCTCGACACAGTATCGCGACTACGATGTCTATGAGTTCCCACCAAATTCGCAGGGCATCACTGCATTGGAGATGCTCAATATCATTGAGGGCTACGATCTCCGCTCGCTCGGCTATCAGAGCGCCGAGTACCTCCATATCTTGCTTGAGGCGAAAAAGCTGGCCTTCGCGGACCGGGACCGCTACATCTCCGATCCCACGTTCGTCGATATCCCGGTTGAACGCCTGATCAGCAAGGCATATGCGGAGCAGCAGCGCGCGCGCATCAATCTGAAAAGGGCGGCGCGGCAGATCGGACCAGGGCTGGAAAAAGAGGGCGACACTACGTACCTCTGCACCGTCGATCGCGCGGGCAACGTCGTCTCGCTCATTCAGAGCCTCTACAATGGCTTCGGCAGCGGCGTCGTCGGCGGCGATACGGGCGTGCTCCTGCACAACCGTGGCTCATACTTCTCGCTCGATCCCCGACACGTCAACTATCTGCAACCAGGCAAGCGTACGATGCATACGCTCACGCCAGCAATGGTGCTGCGCAGGGACAGACCTGTTATCGTGTTAGGATCAATGGGTGGCGACGCCCAACCACAGATACATGTACAATTGCTCTCTGCTATGATAGACTTTGGGCACAATCCGCAACAGGCGATCTCTGCCCCACGCTGGCGCAGTGGACGTTTCCGCTCCGGCACGGCGGGCGGAGAATTAGAACTGGCGGGACAGGCGGGCATCGACGAGTATCTGGGCACAGCAGTTAGTGAGGCCGTTGTGCTGGAAGGTCGTTTCCCCAGCGGGGTCGCCCTGGCGCTCGATCTGCTCGGCCACCGTATCAGTATTCATGGACCATGGGAGGATGGAATGGGTCATGCACAGGCAATCGTCATTCATCCCGACACACACCTTCTAGCAGGTGCAGCCGATCCGCGCTGCGATGGACTCGCGCTCGGCTGGTAGCACACGCTACCCTCAACGAAGGATACATGCGGATAAGCAGGCATGTATCAGCAGAGGCACGGTCCAGGCCGGATCACGCGTGGTCGGGCCACAGATCTCAACATATACGACACAGTGTGTCTCTATTCTCTATCAGGAAAAGATATTCTTGGACAGAGTGAAAATACGTAGTAAGGAAGGATAAAGAGTATGACAACCCGTCCCTATCGCCCAGGCATTCCAGCGGACATTCTGGCCCTTTCGCATGAACGGGACCTCCTGCGCCGGCGTGGCAACTACGAGCGCGCCGACGAACTGAAACGTCAGATCGAAGATGCCGGCTATGCCGTCAAAGATAATCCCCACGGAGCACACCTGGTCATTTTGCCCGGCATTGAGATCGATGGTAAGCTGTATCACACGGCGCGCCAGGTGCCATCGCTGCTTGATGAGCCCGATACATGCACATTCTCCGTCATTGTCCTGGCGCAGAATAGCTCCGAGCAGGCGCGTCGCTGCGTGGAGAGCGTCTTCCGTTGTGCAGATGAGAGCGCCATCGAGGTTCTACTGATCGACAATGCGTCGCGTGACGGCATCGATCTCTGGGCAGAGGCGCAGACATACCAGGAGCCGCGCCTGCACCTCCTGCGCACGACGCGCACAATGGGCGTGGCCGAGGCATATAACGTCGCGCTGAAACAGAGTCACGGGCGTTACGCTTTGATCCTACAGTGCAGCGTCGAGCTCACAGGCGATATCTTTACTCCGCTTGAAAAGACCTTGATGCAAGACAAGGTGGGTATTACGGGGCCGCGTGGACTGCACACCGAGGATCTGCGCCATTTCGCTGAGAGCAAGCAGGAAGAGGTCGAGGTTATTGATGGACAGTGTATGGCCTTCAGACGCAGTTTGCTCAGGCAGGCAGGCATGTTCGATGAGCGATATCGCTATCCGCACTATATGGATATCGACTTCAACTTCGCACTGCGCGACCAGGGGGTCCAGGTCGTCGTAACGCCAGGCCTCCCCGTCACACATCATGCCGAGGCGCAGAATGCCGCTGCTTCGGACGCGGAGCGTGCACGCCTGGCGAAGCGCAACTTCTATCGCTTCCTGGAGAAATGGGGGGATCGCGACGATCTGCTTCTAGAGCAGAAAGAAGACGATGGGGAGTAGGCCTGCCTTGCGCGGGCCCCTACAAGGCCGTCCACAGATGAATTGTAGCGTACGCACGCCAGGGGCGCCATGCTTCAGCACGCCGGGCGACACTTTTAGTATCGGAGGCAACGCCCTGTTGTTCGAAGGCGCGGCGCAGGCCCAGATCGGTCACAGGGAACGCGTCAGGGTCGCCAAGCGCCCGCATGGCGATGTAAGATGCCGTCCACGCTCCCACGCCGGGAAGTGAGAGCAGGCGCTCTATAGTCTGCTCGCGATCGGCGCCGCGATTGAGTACGAGCCCCTCTTCGACAATGGCACGGGCGAGGGCCTGTAGCGCGTTTATCCGCATCTGCGTAAAGCCCAGCCCCTGTAGATCCGCCTGCATGATCTGCCGCGGCGTGGGAAAGAAGTGCGTAAGCCCTCCCTGCGGTTCAGCGAGTGGCTCTCCGGTCGCTGCTACCAGGCGTCCAAGCAGCGTCCTCGCTCCCCTCACGGAGACCTGCTGCCCCACAATGGCGCGCACCGCCAGCTCAAAGCCGTCGATTGCGCCAGGAATGCGCAGCCCTGGACGAGCCTCCACAAGAGGTGCAAGCACTGGATCCGCGGACAGCACGGTAGCGACCGCCGCCGGATCGGCATCGAGATCGCACAGGTGCCGGCAACGCTGGACGAGCAGGCTGAGGTCGCCCAGGTCGTTGAGCCGTAGATGAATGAGCACAGCATGCATACGAGCAACAGGCTCGATCCCGAGTATCCCTTGCGAGCGTGGGAACGCGACCGTGCGCTGATAACACCCGTTAGTGACCTCCTCGACGCCCGGCAGCGCGCGCCGTGCCAGGAACGCGAACAGGGATTCAGCGTCGAAGGGAGGACGATATTGCAGGCGCAGGGTGAGTCGACCATCACCCGCACCCACCGGTTGTGCACGACGCCGCAGCGCCGATGGAGCGCAGCCGAACGCCTCCTGCATACTGTCATTAAATCGACGAATGCTGGCAAAGCCCGCCGTAAACGCGATATCGGTCAGCGAAAGATGCGTCTGCTCGATGAGCAGGCGCGCCGTCTGAGCGCGTCTGCTGCGAGCCAGAGCAAGCGGGCCGGCCCCAACCTCTGCCACCAGTTCGCGGTGCAGGTGCCGCTCGCTGACCGCCAGACGCTGCGCCAGTCCGGCGACGCCCTCGGCATCTACGACGCCTTCGGCGATCAGGCGCAGGGCGCGCGCCACCAGATCAGCCCGCACATTCCAGTCCGGCGAATCGGGGCTGGCCTCGGGATGACAGCGGCGGCAGGCGCGAAATCCAGCAGCCTCCGCCGCCGCTGCGCAGGGATAGAAGCGCACATTGCGCGACTGCGGGGTTGGCGCGGGACAGATGGGCCGGCAATAGATACCGGTCGAAGTGACCGCCGTAAAGAACCGGCCATCGAAACGCGAGTCGCGGCTGCAGATGGCGCGGTAACACAGGTCAAAATCGGCGTGGATGTTTGCTGTCTTTTCCATACCTGTATCATACACGATACTATGCTTGCAGGCTGGCGGTTTTCGGACATCACCATGAGCACGTCCCTCATGGTGATGTCCGAAAACCGCCAGACGATACTCACTACATAGTTTATCATAGAGACGTGCTCAAGGCGAACACCTTCAGAAAGGAATAGCAGATGAAAACACTACAATTTGATCGGATAGAGTCTCCCATAGGAACAATCCTGCTCGCTGTGGATGATGGACAGTTGTGCACGCTAGATTACGAAGACTACGAGCAGCGCATGATGACTCTGCTTGAGCGGCGCTATGGCCCGGTTCACCTGGTACCAACGACCGACCCCTGTGGTTTCAGTGGTCGCGTTCGAGACTACTTTGCGGGTGACTACTCTGCTCTAGATGCCATTCCCGTGAACACCGGGGGCACCGCCTTTCAACAGCAGGTCTGGTCCGCGCTGCGCTCCATTCCGGTCGGAACCACATTGACGTACAGTGCGCTGGCAGCCAGGGTCGGCAGGCCGACGGCCTACCGCGCGGTTGGAGGGACCAACGCCCTCAATCCGGTGGCGATTGTGCTCCCTTGCCACCGAGTCGTGGGTGCCGATACTTCGCTCACCGGCTACGCGGGTGGGTTGGAGCGTAAGCAGTGGTTGTTAAAGCACGAGGGGTATGAGAAAAGCAGCGCGTTCCAGCCACCCTCAATGCTCACTCATTGAGCAGGTTTCTTGCCTATTACCGTCAGATAGTGCCACTTGCCTAAAAAATCCTCGCTGTACATCTCTGCAATGGCTTCCTGGCGCAGCAGTTCCAACTCTGCTGTGCCAGTCCCCAACACTCGGGAAATCAGAGGTATCATCTGGAGCATAGATTTATCCAGATCCTCACACATAAAGATCCAATTATCAGAGTTTGCGGAAAAATCTATCATATAGGGGTATTCGTGTATATCACGCCATCCCGCCGCCTTCATCATCTGTGCCATACGCAAGATGAGGCCCATGTTTTTTCCAGTGGGATCAAGAGAATATCCCAGGCGTGCGCATACCTCAAGTGCCAGGGCCTTAAACTGCTCGTATTTAGGGCTGTTCGTTTCCCCCTGGTCGTTCGTTTCAGTCAGGCGTAAATATCCGCCCGGCTGGCAAACACGGTACCACTCTCGAAGCGTCTTAGGCCACGTTTCCCGAGTTTGAAAGGGGGCAGTAAGTCGGGCATTTACCAGGTCAAAGCTATTCTCGGGAAAATTTAACGGCTTCAGTGCATCCATCACTTCAAAAGAGATATTGATGCGTTCCTGGCTACGCGCACGTGCATTCGCGTATTCCACTATTGCTGGCTTATTATCAATGCCATTTACCTCAAGATGCGGATAAGTAAAAGCGAGGCTGAGCGCCCATTCGCCTGACGACGAGCCGACATCCAGTACAGTATGAATATACTGCATATCCTTTGCGAGTTCAGGTATCAATCCATTAGCGCGAGCGAACATTCTTGATTGGTTATTAACACGTACCATATCTATAGTAGCAAGTTCTGGGATTTGAGTGAGCAAGTAAGTATCATCGGGCAGCGCTGCTTCAAAGGGATTATTATCATCAGAACTCATAGATCATAGCTCCTTCCAGATGAGTGATAACTCTTCTATCTATCTTGAGTATAAGGGACAGGCGCTTGAAAGTATAGTGTTTGCTAGCGTTTTTCAGAAAGAGCGGTGGGGAGAGTGAAACAGAAGCGGCTGCCCTGTCCCTGAATGCCACTACTCTCCACCCAGATAGTGCCTCCCATCGCTTCAACCAGTTTTCTACTGATATACAGCCCCAGACCCGCTCCCCGGATGTTTCCAGAAGTATCTCTTTTGAGGCGCGCGAACTGCTCAAAGAGGTGGGGCGCTTCATCCGGCGGAATACCCGGCCCTCCGTCCTGCACACAAAGACAGACACATTCCTCTTTGATGCCTTGCACACTTGCACTGATCGTGATCAATGTAGAGGGCGGCACATATTTGAAGATGTTCGAAAACAGGTTCTGCAGAACCTGGTGGACTGCCCATGCGTTGGCGAGAACGGTAAGATAAGCCGGGATATTCACCTGAATGGTATAGCACTTGAACCTGCCCCCATCCAGGCGTTTCATACTCCCAGCCACCAGATCCACCAGTCTCACCTGCTGCGTGTTCAGCGCGATATCCTGCTCACTGACCTGCGTGGCATCTAATACCTGATAGATCAACTGCTGCAGTTCAGAGCTGGCATGAAAGGCCAGCTCGATAAAGCGCGCGCGGTCAGACAGGGAGAGATGCTCATAATACCCATGCAATAATTCAAGATACCCATGTAATGTCGTCAGCGGAGTACGGAGCTCGTGATTGATATTGAGGAGCAAGAGGTCTTTGATCTGATTGAGTCGGTATTGCTGTTCATAGGCAAGAGCCGTGCGCCTCTCAGCCTCCAGAGCCTTGTTACGTGCATCGTCTGCCTCATCGAGGACATTGCGCAAGGCGATAATGGCGAAGCCTTCGAGAAACAGGAGCAGAAAGCCGCCAACAGAGGAGAGGAGAAAGACGAGAGGCCAGAGTAGGCCGCCAAGCCGCAAGCTATGATAGGCGACCAGGATGAGGAAGATCCCAACGAGGTAGATCAACAGTCCACGTTTTTTGAACATCCAGGCGGTGAGTGCCACCGGCAGGGCTAAAATATAGCCATTGTGCGTGCTCGGGAATGTCAACAGGTGGAAAAGCAGACCAAGCAGGTCACATAATATAGTCCCACCCAATCGGAGAGAGAATGGTAAAGTAAGCAGCACACGTGGCCACTCTTTGATATATTGCATGTTTCCTCTCTCTTCGTCATAGGCAGGAAAAAATAATTGATACTTCTCTCAAAAATAATTACACAAATATGTAATGATATAATAGTAACATATTCTCCTGCTCGTTGACCACCCTATTCTCTCACGATCAGGGAATTGGGTTTTCCCATCACGAGACGATGGATGGTGAGCATCGGCGTCTCGTGATCACAATACCCGAGAGAAAAGTACCAGCGGTTTGCATCTCTTGCATTTTAAACAGTAGAATATGTACACCTATATTTGAATACACGTCGAAAGGCTGGTTAAGTAAGATGTCAACTTCAATCAACGACCTGAAGATTCAAGTCGTTATTGATCAAGCCCGTGCAGGTCAGGGCACACTCTTTCCCTCTCCAGAGGATTGGCGGGACCAGTGGATTTACTTCTTGATGCTGGATCGCTTCAAAAACCCGACGGCGCCACCCAGGAATCTGCCGTACGACGCCACATTCAGCGAATTCCAGGGCGGCACATACAACGGTGTGCGAGATCAGTTGAAGTACCTTCAGCAACTGGGGGTCGGGGCCATCTGGCTGTCGCCCGTGCTGAAGAACCCCCAGTTCGACAAGAGCGCCTACCATGGCTACGGTATCCAGAACTTCCTGGCCGTCGAGCCGCGTTTCGCCTCAAGTCCCGACGAGGCCGAGAGCGAGCTGCGACAACTGGTGGACGAGGCGCACGCGCTGGGGATCTACGTCATCTTCGACATTGTTCTCCACCACGCAGGGGATGTGTTTGAATATGTAACGACAGAGGGAGGCGCAACGCAGGAGTTCAGCCAGATCGACTGGAGCGATAGCGTTTTGCCCATTCGCTGGCGAGATGAGAATGGGCAAGGCAACCCTCTCTGGACTGATGCACCGGCCCAACCCCCCATCGATGCCGCCGTCTTTCCCGACGAACTCCGCCAGAACGCCGGATTCACCCGGCAGGGCAATGCCTTCACTCGTGGGTTCCATCCCTTCGGAGACTTCCAAACGCTTAAGGGGATAGCGACTGATGCCACGGACAGTGGTCTCCAGGTGGTCCACAATATTCTGATCCGTTCTTACCAGTACATCATTGCCAGGTTTGATGTGGATGCATTCCGCATCGATACTCTGAAGTTCCTCTCTCCCGACTTCGAGCGGATCTTCGCTAATGCCATGCGCGAGTTCGCGCTCAGTGCCGGGAAGAAGAACTTCTTCACCTTCGGCGAGGTCTACGACGACGAGGAAACCATCGCACAGTTCATCGGGCGCAACACGTCGGCCACAGGCGCGGTGGTCGGGGTGGACGCCGCGCTCGACTATCCCTTGTTCTTCAAGCTTCCTGGTGTGCTAAAGGGGCTGGCGGGAACACCCCTCGATGTGGCCAACGTGTTTGAAACCCGGAAACAGGTGGAACAGGATATCATTACATCCCATGGCGAGGCTGGCAAGTTCTTCGTGACCTTTCTGGATAACCACGATCAACCCCAGCGTTTCGGCTTCACCGGCGACACACAGCTTATCGATCAGATCGCGCTGGGGCTCGGTTGCCTCTATTCGCTCCAGGGCATCCCTTGCCTGTATTACGGCACAGAGCAGGGACTCAGTGGTCACAAAGACGCGACCCACACGAATGATTCGATGGTCCGCGAGGCGCTGTGGGGCCGGACAGACGCTACGGGCCAGCCGAACGGCTTTGATATGAATCACCCGTTATATCGCGCCGTCCAGCAGATCGCTCAGGTACGCGCAGACCAGCCAGCGCTCCGCTACGGACGGCAATACTTCCGCCAGATATCCGGAAACCGCACGGAATTCGGCATTTCCGCTTTCCCGGCGGGGGTCCTGGCATTCTCACGGATTTTGAACGATCAGGAAGTGCTCGTGGTCGCGGCTACGAGCACAATACAAGGATTTCAAGGCGAAGTGATCATCGACCATGAGATCAATCCCGAGGGAAGCTCGTACAAGGTCCTCTACAGCAACAAAAAGGATGCGGGCGGCTCCAAAGAACCGGGCACGGTCGTCGACAAGCCTGGGGGAAGTGTCACGATTCACGAGATCGACGGCTCAGTGGCCTCGGGACCAGCACGGACCCTCCCTGTGAACTTGCAGCCCCTGGAAATCCAGATCCTGGGACGCTAAGACCTGACGGACCAGATCCCCCTTGCGGACGGCTCAATGGGGAGGCAGGTCACGGAATATTATTTGCCCTTTACCATTTCCGATACGGTAAAAACTTGCCATCCAGCGTGATCACCACGCGATCACCCCTGGGGTCCTCTTTGCGCTGGATATCCAGTTCGAAGTCAATGGCGCTCATAATGCCGTCACCGAACATCTCGTGAATGAGCGCCTTGATCGTGGTGCCATAAACCTGCGTGATTTCGTGAAAGCGGTAGATCAGGGGATCGGCGGAGACGGTCTCCCCTAACGAACCTTTCATTGGGATCTCCTGCAGTGCCGCCAGGACTTCTGGGTCGAAATCAAGCACTGCCTGCGCAGCGCTCGCCTCATCCGCTGACATGGTTGCCTGTCCGAAGATTGCGGCGGCTGTCCACTCCTTGCTCCGTCCAACCGCCTGGGCGATCTCAACAAACGTCAGCCCTTTGGCCTTCTTCGCAGCGAGAATACGTTCGGTCGCTTCAACTCGTGTGATCATAACGTGTCTCCTCAGTACATTTGAATTATATCCTGCGAATACGTAGTAGCGTGCTCTGAAAATTGTTGAGCGACACCTGCAAACCCACGTGCATCCACGCCTGGCCCGAACAAGGACCTTCGAAGCCCGTCACGGTATAGCGGGCGTGGGGATCGAGGCCGCGCAGGTAGAGCGGCGGCAGTTCGACCGGATCGGGGATCAAGGTACGAAAGACGAAGAGCACGCCCTCTGAACGGTCTTTGCTCACGTACTGCACGGCGGAGAAGGGATGCAGCTGCGGCGAGCGCAGGCGAGAGAGGTCACCAAACTGGATAATATGACGAATCTCCTTGTATTGCGCGACCAGGCGACCAGCCTCCGCGCTTTGTTGCTCGTTCCAATGAAGCAGATGGGCACCGATGCCCAGGACGCCGCACATACTGACATGAAAGCGAAACTGCAGCGATATATGGTCCCTGGCCGCGTCCGTCACCCATGCCTCCATCGTGCTCGGCGGGAAGACGTATGAGAAGCCTTCCTGGATCACCAGGCGCGCCGTCGCCTCGGTATTATCGCTGGCCCAGATCTGATCGGCCAGGCGCAGGATGCCCAGATCCGCGCGACCACCGCCGCCGGAGCAGCTCTGCCAGATCACGGCAGGATAGCGCGTGCGCAGGGTGTTCCAGACGAAATAAACGCCCTGCACATAGCGCACCCAGAGCTCGCGTGGGTCGCCATCAGCATCCTGCCAACCAGGCTCGCTCACGTTGCGGTTCATATCCCACTTGATGAATGCGATATTATTTTCAGACAGGAGACGATCGAGCTGACTGATAATATAATTCTGCACATCGGAGCGCGCGAAGTTCAAGATAAGCTGGTTGCGCATCTCCGTGCGCCCGCGCGTTGGAAAGTGAATCACCCAGTCGGGATGGGCACGGTAGAGATCGCTATTGGGATTGACCATCTCCGGCTCGACCCACAGTCCGAAATCCATGCCCAGCTCGTTCACGCCCTTGATCAGCGGGGCCAGCCCATCGGGAAACTTCTCCACGTCGGGCCACCAGTCGCCGAGGCCAGCGTTGTCGGTTGCACGGCCATGAAACCAGCCATCGTCCATCACGAACAGCTCGACGCCGATCTCAGCCGCGCGTTGCGCCAGGACGAGCTGCGATTGTGCATCGACAGCAAAAGTGGTCGCCTCCCAGGAGTTATAGAGCACCTTGCGCGGCTCTCCGGGATGAGGCACCACGAGATCGCGCGTGAAATCGTGCAGGCGGCGACTGGCCTCACCGAAGCCCCCGGTAGTGTAACCGGCATAGCTGCTCGGCGTTGTAAACGACTGCTGCGGGTCCAGCCGCCAGGCGAAATCCCAGTCATTGATGCCGATATTGACACGCGTAGAAGCAAGCTCAGTGACCTCGGTCGAGAGGCGCCAATTCCCGCTCCACGCCAGGACACCGAACCAGACCTCGCCCGCATCCTCGTCGGCACAGCCGCGATCGATGGCAAACCAGGGATTGTGATTGTGGCTCGTCGTCAGGCGGCGGCTCTCAAGTATCTTGATCCCCTGCATGAGCGGCTCGCGACGCACATACATCTCGTCCAGGTGGCGTCCATCGACGTGCGTCAGACGATAGCCATCGCCCCTGGGAAGATGCCACTGCGCCGATAATACGCGTTCGAGGGTAACGGGAGTATCGCCCTCGTTGGTTATCGTCACCCGGCGTTCGATCAGATCATAGTCGGGATGCACGCGGTAGCGCAGCGTCACAAAGAAGGGATAATAGGTATCACGCAGGCGGATATGTAGCTCCTCCCGGGTATCGTCTCCTTGCTCCACAGTATCTATGCGCAGCACCACATCGCGTACGCCATCAGCGAAGGTTGCCTTCAAGCAGGGATCGATATAACTTGCACCAGCATACGCGGGATATTCTTCAAGCATGCGGTGAGCAGAACCATCAAAAGATGCCCATGGGCCGGGATTGGCAGCGGCAGGATAATCTTCGGGATACGGGAGCCGTACCCCCCAGTAGCGGTGCGACAGGCGGCCCGCGCGGTTCAGTCCCAGCGCGTAGCCAGTATTCCGCGTCTCCAGCATCCAACCTTGCTCGGTCGCATAAATTGGCATCTGGCGTTCCCTCCCTATGCTCAACTTTTCATTCAAGGAGGCCGTGTCAACGACCGTTCTTATTGTCTCACGTTTCCCGCCAGGCGGCAATATATAAGAGATTGTAACTCTTCAGGACCCCTCAGCGCCAAAGGCGCTTCGCAAGCGGTTGGAGTTACAAGAGATTGTAGATGGAAATGCCACAAAAGCTCTTCCCTCGTGTGGTATTATATTGATACACCCGGTGCCATGTGTCGCCACAATCTACGAAAGGCTGTACCAAATTGCAAACATTCAAGAAGCGAGAAGATATCCCTGTAGAATTTCGCTGGGATCTCGAAAGCATTTTTTCTCAAAATGAAGATTGGGAGCGGGATTTTCAGGCCATTCAGAGCCGCATACCAGAGCTAGAAGCCTTACAGGGTACACTTGCACAAAGTGGAGAGGCATTACTAGCAGTTCTACACAAACGCGATGAACTCTACGAAGAGGTTGAGACGCTTTATGTCTATGCTTCCATGCGTAGGGATGAGGATACTACAAACGGGCTTTATCAAGGGATGGCTGATCGCATCATGCAACTGGTAGTTCGTGTCTCGACAGCCGCATCTTATATCGAACCAGAGCTTCTTGCTCTTGATCAGCAAACACTCGATCGCTTCATGGAAAAAACGCCCGACCTGGCTCTTTATGGTCACCAGCTACACGACTTGAACCGCAAGCGTCCGCATGTACGCTCCACTGAGGTCGAAGCTGTCCTCGCCGCCGCGGGCGAAGTCACCGATGCCCCCGACGCCATCTTCTCCATGATCGACAACGCCGACTTAAAGCTTCCCAAAATTCGCAATGAAGCGGGCGAAGAGGTCGAACTGACCAAGGGCAACTACTTAACCTTCATCCGCAGCATAGACCGGCGCGTGCGCAAAGAGGCTTTCGAGGGCCTGCACGAAGCATTTCTCAAGCAGCGCAACACCATCGCCGCGACGCTGGCCGCCCAGGTAAAGACTGATATCTTCTACACGCGGCAGCGCAACTACTCGTCCAGCCGCGAGCGGGCGCTGGCGCGCTATAACATTCCGGTCAGCGTCTACGATAGCCTGATCGAGACGGTCAGTGAACGCATCTCGCTACTCAACCGCTATATGAAATTGCGCAAACGCATCTTGCAGATCGAGGACCTGCATATGTACGATCTCTACGTCCCTATCGTCGAAGAGACGAGCGACGAGATCAGCTACAAGCAGGCAAAAGACACGGTGCTGACGGCGTTGGCACCTCTGGGGGAGAAGTACATCCACGATCTCAGCAACGCCTTCTCACAGCGTTGGATCGATGCCTACGAGACGCCGGGCAAGCGTGGAGGCGCTTACAGCGGGGGCGCTTATCGCACACACCCGTTCGTCCTGCTCAATTTCCAGGACAAGCGCGATAGCCTGTACACATTGGCGCACGAACTGGGCCATTCAATGCACTCCTTCTACACGCGCACCAATCAGCCTTTTCAGTATGGCGACTATACTATCTTCGTGGCCGAGGTCGCATCGACGCTCAACGAGGGGTTGCTCACCGAGTACCTGCTGAAGAACACCACTGATCCAGCAGTACGCATTGCGCTGCTCAATCATTCGTTGGAGGATATTCGCGGGACACTTTTCCGCCAGACGATGTTCGCCGAGTTCGAACAGCAGATTCACCAGCAGGCGGGATCCGGCGAGGCGCTAACCGCCGACAGGCTCTCCGCGTTATATACAGCACTCAATGAGAAATATTATGGAGCGGAGACTATCGTCGACGACCTGATCGGCATTGAATGGGCGCGCATTCCGCATTTCTACTACAACTTCTACGTGTATCAGTACGCCACCGGCATCTCCGCTGCCGCCGCCCTGGTCCAGCAGATCCTGCGCGAGGGCCAGCCAGCAGTCAATCGCTACCTGAAGTTCCTCAGCTCCGGCTCCTCTGACTACAGCATCGACCTGCTGAAGAAGGCCGGCGTCGATATGACCTCGCCGGAACCCGTGCGCCAGGCGCTGCAGCTCTTCGAAGCGCACCTGTCGCAGATGGAGCAGTTGCTCGGTTAGTCGTTACGAAAAGTGAAACCTGTGTGCAGCCAGGACACACAGGTTTTTTATGACAAGAAAGATAGTATCTTCCTTCCCTGCCAAAGGGATCGCCAGATAGAGGATAGCGTCACAAAAGCCTCACAATATTACGATAAGACAAATCCCCAAAAGCCCTCTCACTACTTATAAAGGCAGGTGACAGCACGCTTTACACCACAATTCTCTCTTTCTTCTTTTTGCTCTTCTTCGATACCAACTGGTGAGAAATGCGTTATACTTTCCAATGAGGGGCTAAGGAATAACTCCCGGAATGCTTTTCGCAAAACCAAACCGGGTATTAGATAAGGAGTAAGTTTATGCCAGACAATCAAGATCAGCAGGTCATCGACGCATTGCGCAAGGCCAATCAGACGCTCGTCGAGAACTTAATGAGCGCCCAGGAACGCAACCTCAAGTACGCCCAGGGTATCTTTGCGAGCACAATCGAGGTGCTCAAAAACAACGTTTCCAGCACGCGTACCGTGCTAGAGAAACAGCAAGAGACCTTCCAGAAGCTGTCCCCAGTGCAGGCATCTTCCAGCGATCTCGCCGCCTATTCGGACCTCATCCGTCTTCCACTCGACTCTTTTCAGCAGATGCTCGATCTGCTAGAGACCACCTCAAAAGAGGGCCTGGCGAGCTTTCAGAAGGCAACCGAAAGCTTCGAGCAGGTGACGCAGCAAGGGCTCAAACAGTGGCAGGAAGCTGTGAATCAGGTGCAGCACAGCGTACAGAAACCTTCCAAATGAGCAGGCTATGGGCTGACAAAGAGGGCGGGAGCATAAGCTCTCGCCCTCTTTTTTTACAGACATGACTGTATCCTTTTTGGCTGCTACAGTTTCCTTGCTGGTTCACGCGGAAGGATTATCCCACGAGCGCCCGTCTTTCTCGATCAGCGTATCTGCTTCCGGTGGACCCCAGGTACCGGCTGGATAGGGGTAAACGGTGTCGGGCGGCATCTTCGCCCACTCGGTCGTGATGCTGTCGATAATGCGCCAGGACGCCTCGATCTCATCACGGCGGATAAAGAGCGTCGAGTCGCCAAGGACGCAGTCGGCGATGAGGCGCTCATAGGCGTCTGGCGACTGGATACCAAACGCGCTGGCGTAGGTGAAGCCCATATCCACAGATTCCAGGTGCTGGGCCGCGCCGGGAATCTTCGCGCCAATCTTGAGTGCGATCCCCTCGTCCGGCTGGATGCGTATGGTCAGGCGGTTGGGGATCAGTCCCTTTGTCTCTGTGGGATTATACATCTGGTGCGGCACACGCTTGAACTGGATCGTCACCTCGGTGCTGCGCATGGGGAGGCGCTTGCCCGTGCGAATGTAGAAGGGCACATCCTCCCAGCGCCAGTTCTCGACGAACAGCCTGAGCGCCACGGACGTCTCAGTCGTCGAGTCGGGCCTGACACCCTTCTCCTGTTTATAGCCAACCACCGACTGCCCATCGATGATGCCCGCTGTGTATTGCCCGCGCACCACTTCAGAGGCGACATTTTCCGGTTTAAAGGGATGAATGGCGCGCAGCACCTTTACCTTTTCATCGCGAATAGCCTCGGCATCGAAGGCCACGGGCGGCTCCATCGCGGTAAGGCAAAGCACCTGCATGATATGGTTCTGCACAATATCGCGGATCGCGCCGGAGGTCTCGTAAAATTCGGCGCGCGTCCCGATACCCAGCTCCTCGCTGACAAGAATCTGCACATGATCGATATATTTTTGGTTCCAGAGGGGTTCAAAAATACCATTGGCGAAGCGGAAAGCCAGGATGTTCTGTACCGTCTCTTTCCCCATATAGTGATCGATGCGGAAGATTTGATTCTCACGGAAGACGCGTCCCAGGTCGCGATTAAGCTTCTGGGCCGAGGCAAGATCACATCCGAAAGGCTTCTCGATCACGATGCGCGCCCAGCCTCCATCGCCGTTCCCGTTGCCGCCAGCAGTGTTGCTGCGCGCCAGGCCTGAGCCACCGAGGTGATAGATGATCTCACTATCCAGATCGGGCGGCGTTGCCAGGTAGAAGAGGCGATTGCCGCCGGTGCCATTCTCTTCATCCAGCTTATCCAATAGATCGGACAGTTTATCGTAATCCTCCCGATTATCAAGATCACCCTGACAATAGAACAGGCGCTGCGCAAACGCTCTCTGCGCGGCGAGATCCAGCTTATCATCGTCCGGCAGATATTTATTGACGGACTCCAACGCCATCGCGCGCCACTGCTCGTTTGTATAGGGACGACGTGCATACGCGACGATGCAAAAACCTTCGGGCAACGGATGATCGTGCATAAGGTGCGCGAGCGTGGGTAGTATCTTCCGTTGGGTAAGGTCGCCAGTAGCGCCGAAGATCACTATATTGCAGGGGTCCGGGCGATGGCCGTCCTGCCAGATGGAATGCGGTTTCCATTTCGCCCCCGTTTGAGCATTCAGTACCATAAAACTTCTCCTTGCCAGAAAATTTTCCTTAGTCACTATAAACACATATATCTGCCGCGCCTGGAGAGACGCAATAGGATATCTTGAGTTATCCGCACACAGACTACCACTCCCTCTCTCAATAAACAAGAGTTTTCAGTAGCAATGCAGGACTCTTGCCTGCAAAGTGATACACTGGCACAAGAAACTATTATGGGAGATGCATATGGCGCGCATACGATACGATCTGACCATCATCGGTGGCGGCTCCGGTGGCCTGACGGCGGCGCGGGCCGCGCAGGCACTCGGAGCGAACGTCTTACTCATCGACAAAGAACAGCTCGGAGGCGATTGTCTCTACTACGGCTGCGTGCCCAGCAAAAGCCTGCTCCACATCGCGCGCATCGTACAACAAAGCAGGGAGCATACGCGGCTGGGCTTCACCTCCGCGCCTCCAGGCATCGATATAACAAAGGTGAACGCCTATGTGCAGGGCATCATCAAGCGCGTCGAGAAGACGGAGCAGATCTATGTCGAGGGCGTCACCATCAGATACGGGCACGTCTCATTCAAATCACCGACGACCCTCCTGCTGAACGGCGAAGAGATCACGAGCCGCAGCACGCTCATCGCCACCGGTTCGCACCCGGCGGTTTCGCAGATAGCAGGGCTTGCAGAAACAGGCTACCTGACCAACGAGGACGTCTTTGACCTGGCAGCGTTACCTGCCTCACTCATCATCGTCGGTGGCGGTCCGGTCGGAGTCGAGATGGGACAGGCATTCGCACGCCTGGGAGCAAGCGTCACACTCATCCAGGGACCTGAGCGCATCCTGCCACGCGAAGACCCCGAAGTCTCCGCCATCATAGCCAGGACATTGCGCACTGAAGGTGTCACCATCGTCACCGGCACCCGTCTCATCAAAGCGCACCGGAGAGGAGACAAAAAAGTCATCGTCGCGCAGCAGCGCGGACGCGAGTTGACCTTCGAGGCCGACGAACTACTACTCGCGTTGGGGCGGCGACCGAACGTCGAGGGCCTCGACTTAGCGGCGGCAGGGGTAGACTACAGCGAGCGAGGGATCACGGTCGACGCGTACCTCCAGACCAGCCGTCCCAACATCCTCGCCATTGGAGACGTGATCGGAGGGTACCTCTTTAGCCACGTTGCGGCCTACCAGGCGGGTATCGCGGTGCGCAACGCACTGCTGCCCATCGGCAAGAAAAAGGTCGACTACCGCGTCGTCCCCTGGTGCACCTTCACCGATCCAGAAGCTGCACACGTCGGACTCACCCCCAGTGAAGCGGAGGAACTGCATAAGCAGACACGCGTCGTCACCTTTCCCTGGGCCGATATCGACCGCGCACAGACCGAAAACGAGACGACGGGCTTCATCAAACTGGTGCTGGCCGGGAAGAAAGACACCATCGTCGGCGCACACATGGTCGGAGGACGCGCGGGCGAATTACTGGGGGAGATAGTGCTGGCGATGCAGCATCACCTGACCATAAATGATATCTTCAACGCCATCCACACCTACCCCACGATGAGCACCGGCCTCCAGCAGGCAACGTACGAGGCATACCTGGAGGGCGCATCAGCCACCAGCAATCGTAGGATTGTGCGTGCAATCCTGCGCCTGCGCCGCTAACTTCGAAAACGCCTGGCATGCCCTCTTGCGCCAGGCGTTTTTGCTCAACCCTTTTTCATGCTTTTTTTGTGGGGTGCTCCGTGATAGAACTCGCGTATCCTGTTGATAGGGCCAGCCAGCAGGAACGCCAGCACCGAGCAGACAATGATGGGGAGAAGTAGCAAGAAGGAGATGGACGCCGCCAGCTTCACATGGGCCACATTCAGGAAGAGGAACTGCAGCATCACCAGCAGGAAAATCATCCCGATCGTCGTTGTGACCGTTTTCGCCTTCCAGCGGGAGCCCAGACGGGATTGGAGCGTTTTCAGGCGCAGCTCGGCCTGCTGACGGGCCGTACTCTGCATCACTAGCAAGCGCTGGCGCTCCTCCTCGATCTGTGCGCGCTCCCGCGCCAGGATATCGGCCATGCGCTGCACCTCGCGCTTCAAATATAGCGCCTCAACAAGATGTTTATCTTCCTGCTGCCGGACCTGCAACTCGAGCGTCTTCATCGCATCTTGAAAGAACAGAGGTGCGCTGTCAGGAGACAATTCAAGCGTCTGGGCCGCCTCTGTGAACATTTTATGCGCCTCCTCCTCCACAGCATCCTGAAAGGAATGGTAGAGATCCTGGTAGCGACGTTCGAGCTGAGCCTGGGCCGTCTGCAGACGATCGCGCTCGTCCATAAGCTCCTGCAGGTGACTCTGATACTGTTCGCTCTCCTGTTGGTAGCCGCTATGAACAACGGCCATCTCCTGATCGAAGCGGGCCTGCAAAGAATTATACTCGGCGACAAGTCGCTGCATCTCCGCGCGCTGCTCCTCTAGCTCGAAGCGCAGATGTCTGTTCTCCTCGCGCAGGTGGATCACCTGTCGCCAGGCCACCTTCGAATGAGATGGCTCGACAGATACTTGCGGCAACATATCCGTGTGTTTTTGTTGAAGTAGCGACTGTCGGCGCTCATTTACCGGACGGCGATCTAATGGGCGAGGCAGTCGTTCGATCTCCTCAGTCACCTGAGTAGTTCGAGTTGTATCGTCTGATGTTGGCATAAATGCTCCTTTAGGGTCCTTCCCCGTTGGTGCAAAAGGATAGTTCCGTGAACATGCACATCGTGCAATTCACACAATAGCTCTCTGTTCCAATTATGCCTGCAAGAAAACAAAGTTGCAAGTCTTTTCTTAGTTATTTAAGAGTATTTTTTAAGGTAGCTCTCCATTAATTGGTGAACGAGCCTGCTGTTCTGGCAGCGGCTAAAACCTCAGCCAGGACATACTTGGGAGGACGCCCGCGTGGTCGTTTTGGTTGAGTCTGCTTGCCTTCGGCAGGTTTTTCAGAGCAA
>WNFX01001919.1_pt1 | contig 41871 bp, 38 predicted proteins | sample 5400111 | NCBI WGS metagenome assembly WNFX01 (sample SAMN13153363, study PRJNA577476) | soil metagenome | isolation source: 40 cm soil or saprolite under grassland replicate 1 | place: USA:California | collected 2016-06-15
CCCGGGCGCAAAAGTGCGCCGCGGGAACGAGTTGGGCTGTTTGACATCGTGAGATGGGATTCCAACGAACGGTTCAGCGATGAGCCGCACTTCCGTACGCGCTCGCCCGTCCTCATCCTGAGGAGCGCGCGCTGCCTTTTGGCCGAAACAAGCCAACGTGCCGCCATCCGGTCGTCCCCGCGAGGGGCACCCCGCGACCCCCGCGTCGCGGGGATCCATGATCACCGCCGGGGGTTATGGGTCCCGGATCTGCCCTCGCTGTCGCGAGGGTCGTCCGGGACGACAACCGGTTCAGTCTTGAGAACCAACCTGCGGCTGTGGGAAACGATCGCCGGCTCCGCTCCATTGTTTCCGGATTGTTATTTTCAATGGATGGCGCAACTTCAACGTGTCGAACCGTCGGCGCGCGGTCCGCCGATCTTACGCCTCCCGGAGCGCCCCTGTATTTTCCCTGTTATTTACAGGGAAGCAGCGCAGTGCGTGCACGGCGGCGGCGGTGGCAACACGCACTTTCCGCGCGCGCGGCGCCGTGACAGCATGCCGGCCGAACCGAAGCCAAGGACAGCCATGAGCACGCAAACCATCATCGCCGAACGGCGCGGGCGCGTCGGCATCGTGCGCCTCAATCGGCCGCAGGCGCTCAACGCGCTCAACGTCACCCTGAAGAACGAGCTCCTCGGCGCGGTCGAGGCCTTCGACGCCGACGCCAATGTCGGCTGCATCCTCATGACCGGTTCGGACAAGGCCTTTGCCGCCGGCGCCGACATCAAGGAGATGGCGGAGAAGTCGTATATCGACATTTTCCGCGCCGACTACACGGCCGACTACGAGCGGCTTGCGCGCGTGCGCAAGCCGGTCATCGCCGCGGTCGCGGGCTTCGCGCTCGGCGGCGGCTGCGAGCTCGCCATGATGTGCGACTTCATCATCGCCGCCGACAACGCCAAGTTCGGCCAGCCCGAGATCAAGCTCGGCGTCATCCCGGGCATCGGCGGCACGCAGCGCCTCGCCCGCGCGGTCGGCAAGGCCAAAGCCATGGACCTGATCTTGACCGGACGCATGATGGATGCGGCCGAAGCCGAGCGCTCCGGTCTCGTCGCGCGCGTGGTGCCGGCGGCGAGCCTGATGGAGGAGGCGATGAAGGTCGCCGAAACGATTGCCGCGATGTCGCAGCCGTCGCTGCTGGCGGCGAAGGAGGCGGTCAACCGCAGCTTCGAGACCTCGCTCGCCGAGGGCGTGCGCTTCGAGCGGCGCGTCTTCCACGCCTTGTTCGCGACCAAGGACCGCAAGGAAGGCATGGCCGCCTTCATCGAGAAACGCCCGCCGCGGTTCATGAATGAATGACGGTGCTGGCAGCGAGCATCGCGCGTGCCTAGGTCTAGCCGATCGTCGCGCGTGGCAAAGCCGTCGCTTTCGCCGATGAGGGCGTGTAACGGCGAGGGACCCATCGATGCTCAGTCCGGACGAGCTTGAACGCTATGCCCGCCACATCGTCCTGCACGAGATCGGCGGGCCGGGGCAGCAGGCGCTCAAGCGCGCGCGCGTGCTGGTCATCGGCGCCGGCGGGCTGGGCGCGCCGGCGCTGCTCTATCTGGCTGCGGCCGGGGTCGGTGCGCTCGGCGTCATCGACGACGACGCGGTTGCGCTCTCGAACCTACAGCGCCAGGTGATCCACGGCACGCCCGAGATCGGCGGGCCCAAGGTGGAGAGCGCGGCGGCCGCGATCCGCCGCCTCAACCCGCACGTGACGGTGGAGACGCACGCGGCGCGGCTGGTCGCGGCCAACGCCCTCGCGCTCATCGGGCGCTATGACGTCGTTGCCGACGGCTCCGACAATTTCGCCACGCGCTATCTCGTCTCGGACGCCTGCTTCTTTGCCAAGAAGCCGCTCGTCACCGCCGCAGTCGGCATTTTCGACGGCACGCTCACCACCATTCGCGCCCACGAGCGTAAAGCGGACGGAACGCCCAATCCGACCTACCGCTGCCTTTTCCCCGAGCCGCCGCCGCCCGGCACGGTTCCTGCCTGCGCGGAGGCCGGCATTCTCGGTGCGCTCACCGGCGTGCTCGGCTCGCTCATGGCGCTCGAAGTGATCCGGGAAATCGTCGGCTTCGGCGAGGGGCTCGTCGGCCGGCTCCTCATGTTCGACGCCCGTGCCATGCGCTTCGAGACGCTGTACTACGCATGGGACCCGGCCAATCCGCTCTCGGGCGAGCATCCCACGATCAAGGATTTATCGCTTCACGCCTGACGGGAACAGGACTCAGGCGACAGGACTTAGAAAGGACCGCCGGCCCTCTCGCGCCCACGCTGTGGCGTCGTCTCACTTCGTCCAGGTCGCGACCGCCGTGGTTCCCTTCATCACCGACCACTTGTTGTCGCCGGCGGTGAGGATGCGAAAGCAGTTGGCCTTGGAGCCTTGCCAGGTGGTGCAGAAGCCGTCCTTGGTGAGCTTCCAGGTGCCTTCGGCCTTGGAGCCGCCCGCGCCCATCGGCTCGCGCATCATCTTGCCGTCGGGGCTGAATGTCATCTTGTACTTGATATTGGTCGCCGAGGCGGTGAAGGACTGACCGGTGAAGAAGGTCGCTTGGATTTCGTTCGGTGCAAGCGCGGCGGCAAAGGCAGGTGCGGTCACGGCGACGACAGCCACGCCGGCTACGAGCAAAGCGCGCATGACGGCTCTCCCTAGAATTACGTTGGCTCCACGATACCGCAAATCGTGGCGAGCCGCAGCAACGTTACAGCATCGACGGCAGGACGCGGTCGGGAGGCCTGTGCCCGTCCAGGAAAGTCTTGATGTTGACGATCACCTTCTCGCCCATGTCGATGCGGCCTTCGAGTGTGGCCGAGCCCATATGCGGCAGCAGCACCACCTTGCCCATGCGCGCGAGCTTGACGAGTTTCGGATTGACCGCCGGCTCGTGCTCGAACACGTCGAGCCCCGCGCCCGCGATGTCGCCCGACGAGATCAGCCGCACCAGCGCGTTTTCGTCGATCACCTCGCCGCGCGCGGTGTTGACGATGTAGGCCTGCGGGCGAATGAGCTTGAGCCGGCGCGCCGAGAGCAAATGAAAGGTCGCCGGCGTGTGCGGGCAGTTGACCGAGACGATGTCCATGCGGGCGAGCATCTGATCGAGGCTCTCCCAATAGGTGGCGGTAAGCTCCTCTTCGATCTTCGGCGGCACGCGGCGCCGATTGTGGTAGTGGATCTGCAGCCCGAAGGCGCGGGCGCGGCGCGCCACCGCCTGGCCGATCCGTCCCATGCCGATGATGCCGAGGCGCTTGCCCCAAATGCGGTGGCCGAGCATCCAGGTGGGCGACCAGCCGTGCCACGGCTTGTCCTCGCTCAGCACCGCGGCGCCCTCGGCCAGACGGCGCGGCACGGCGAGGATGAGCGCCATCGTCATGTCCGCGGTATCCTCGGTGAGAACGCCCGGCGTGTTGGTCACGGTGATGCCGCGGCTCAGCGCGGTCGCGACGTCGATATGGTCGACGCCGTTGCCGTAATTGGCGATCAGTTTGAGTTTGTCGCCGGCCTTGCTCAGCACCGAGGAATCGATGCGGTCGGTGACCGTGGGCACCAGCACATCGGCGCTCTTCACCGTTTCGGCGAGTTCGGCCGCCGTCATGGGCTTGTCATCGAGGTTGAGGCGCGCGTCGAAAAGTTCGCGCATGCGCGTCTCGATGCTATCCGGAAGCTTGCGCGTGACGACGACCAGGAGTTTTTTGCGGCTCGCCATGGTGCGCCCTTCGTCACCTCGCCACCCCCCGCGAAAGGGTCCCTCCGTTCAGGTCTCTTTAACCGCCGTGCCCGACACTGGCGTTCCTTACGCGGGTTGGATCCCTCTGTAACAGATAGACGTGTGAAGACAAAGGCCTGCACCGAGGCCGTCGCGGGCCGCTTGCGCGAGCCAATCGCCACCCATGAGTTTTTTTCGGCGCCGTGAACCGATGAATTCAAAGTGCAGTCGCCGGATCGTCCGGCGCGCGCCGGTGATGGCCCTCGCCGTGATCGCGGCGCTCACCTGCGCCGCGGCGGCGCGTGCCGCAGGCGAGCTTGGGGCCGGCCCCAAGAGCGGTCTGCCGATGCCGCGCTTCGTCAGCCTCAAGCCCGATCGCGTCAATGTGCGCGGCGGCCCGACGCGCGACCACGAAGTGACCTTCGTCTATACCCGCGCCGGCTTGCCGGTGGAGATCACCGCCGAGTCGGACAATTGGCGCCGCATCCGCGATTGGGAAGGATCGGAGGGCTGGGTCTACCACTCGCTGCTGTCGGGCCGGCGCACGGCCGTGGTCACGCCCAAGGACAAGAAAGAGCTGGTGCCGCTCTATGACCAGGGTGACAGCAGCGCCGCGCTGATCGCGCGACTGCAGGCCGGCGTGCTCGGGCTGGTCAAGCGCTGCACTGGAAGCTGGTGCCGCATCGCCGGACCGGGCTTCGACGGTTGGGTCGTGCAGGAACAGCTTTGGGGCGTCTATCCGAACGAGAAGGTGGAGTAATTCGAAAACATCAACGGCCGGGAACGCCGGCCGTCGCGAGCGGAATGATGGAGAGGAAACCGCTCAGCGCGCCTTGCGGCGCAACCGCACCACCACGTCGATGCGCGCGACCTCGTAGCCTTCCGGCGGGATCGGCGTCCTGCCCACGACCACGTCCGTGTCGGGAATGTCGAGCAGGTCGTTCTCCCCCTCGACGAAGAAGTGGTGGTGCTGGGACACGTTGGTGTCGAAATAAGTCTTCGAGCCGTCGACGGCGACCTGGCGCAACAGCCCGACATCGGTGAACTGGTGCAGCGTGTTGTAGACGGTGGCAAGCGATACCGGCACCTTGGCCTTGGTCGCCTCCTCGTAGAGCATTTCGGCGGTGATGTGGCGGTCGCCTTTGCCGAACAGGATCCAGCCGAGCGCCATGCGTTGGCGCGTCGGACGCAGACCCACGTCGCGCAGCATGGACTTCACGTCGCGCCAGGGACAGCCGGTGAGCGCGGAGCGCGCCGACGTACTCGGCAACCGCTCGGCGTCCTCGGCGGCCTTGGTGAAAACGATGGTACGCGACGGCGTCATGGGCACAACTGAACCTTTAGACACTGACCCGGCAATGATTGTTGCATTTGTAACATATGGCGCCGAACATGCAACTCCCTCGCAACAACACTCGGACTATTCTAATCTGGGCAATATTCGGCAGGGGGTAGCAGGCTTTGCCCCCCGAGCCGCCTATGTTAGGAGTTCCTCGCTTTGGGCATTCACCAGACGGCCACAGACACGCGGATGGAGAACCGGCGCACCAGCTTCGGCTACGATGACCTATTGGCCTGCGCGCGGGGCGAATTGTTCGGCGCGGGCAATGCCCAGCTGCCGCTGCCTCCCATGCTCATGTTCGACCGCATCTCCGAGATCGCGGAAGCCGGCGGCGAATACGGCAAGGGCCTGGTCCGCGCCGTGCTTGAGCTCAAGCCGGACCTCTGGTTCTTCCCCTGCCATTTCAAGGGCGATCCGGTCATGCCCGGCTGCCTGGGCCTCGATGCGCTCTGGCAGCTGCTCGGCTTTTTCCTGGGCTGGCTCGGCGCTCCCGGCAAGGGACGCGCGCTCGGGCTCGGCGAACTGAAACTCTCCGGCCAGGTTCTCCCCACGGTCAAGAACGTGGTCTATGGCATCGACATCAAGCGGGTCATGCGCAGCAAGCTCGTGCTCGGCATCGCCGACGGTTGGCTGTCGGCGGACGGTTCGATCATCTATCGGGCGATGGACCTCAAGGTCGGTCTGTTCCGCGACGAAGTGATGCAGCCGAGCGGAGGTTGACGGCGGCCGGAGCGCTCGCTCGCTCTGCGCATCGAGATGCGGACGAGGCATTCATGAGACGGGTCGTCGTCACCGGGATGGGCATCGTCTCATCGATCGGCAACAACACCCAGGAAGTTCTGGCGAGCCTGCGCGAGGCCAAGTCGGGCATTTCGCGCGCCGATAAATATGCCGAGCTTGGGTTTCGCTGTCAGGTGCACGGAGCGCCCACCCTCAACGCGGAAGAGGCGATCGATCGTCGCGCCATGCGTTTCCTCGGCGGCGGCGCGGCCTGGAACCACGTCGCCATGGAGCAGGCGATCCGTGATGCCGGGCTCGAGGACGGCGAAATTTCCCACGAGATGACCGGTATCATCATGGGCTCGGGCGGGCCGTCGACGCGCGCCATCGTCGAGGCCGCCGATACCGCCCGCAACAAAAGCCCCAAGCGCGTCGGGCCCTTCGCCGTACCCAAAGCGATGTCGTCCACCGCCTCGGCGACGCTCGCCACCTGGTTCAAGATCAGGGGCGTCAACTATTCGATTTCGTCGGCCTGTGCGACGTCGAACCATTGCATCGGCAACGCTACGGAATTGATCCAGATGGGCAAGCAAGACGTGATCTTTGCCGGCGGCTGCGAGGAGCTCGACTGGACGCTCTCCGTGCTGTTCGACGCCATGGGCGCCATGTCCTCGAGCTTCAACCAGACGCCGCAGAAGGCGTCGCGCGCCTACGACGTCGACCGCGACGGCTTCGTCATCGCCGGTGGCGCCGGCGTGCTGGTGCTGGAGGAACTCGAACACGCCAAGGCTCGCGGCGGGCGCGTCTATGGCGAGGTCGCCGGCTATGGCGCCACCTCCGACGGCTTCGACATGGTGGCGCCTTCGGGCGAAGGGGCGGTGCGGTGCATGAAAATGGCGCTCAAGAGCGTCGAGGCGCCGGTCGATTACATCAACCCGCACGCGACCTCAACCCCGATCGGCGACGTCAAGGAGATCGAGGCGATCCGCGAAGTCTTCCGCGAGCAATGTCCGCCGATCGCGGCCACGAAATCGCTCACCGGCCATTCGCTCGGCGCGGCCGGCGCACAGGAAGCGATCTATTCGCTGCTGATGATGAACAACGGCTTCATCTGCGAAAGCGCCAATATCGAGAATCTCGATCCGGCTTTCGCCGGCGTGCCGATTGTGCGCGAACGCCGCGACAACGTGAAGCTCGGCTGCGTGCTGTCGAACTCGTTCGGTTTCGGCGGCACCAACGCCTCGGTGGTGCTCAAGCGCCTCGATGTTTGAGGAACGCATGACGGTCAATTCGGGACGCGCGAGGGGCGGGCGGCAGAGCGGTAAAGTTTGGGCACCATGACACAATTGATGCAGGGCAAGCGCGGGCTGATCATGGGGGTCGCCAACGACCACTCGATCGCGTGGGGCATCGCCAGGACGCTCGCCGGTCAGGGCGCGACGCTCGCCTTCAGTTATCAGGGCGAGGCGCTCGGCCGACGCGTCAGGCCGCTGGCGGAGTCGGTGGGCGCTTCGCTTTTGCTGCCGTGCGACGTCGAGCAGATCGCCTCGGTCGACGCCACGTTTGCCGCCATTGCGGAGAAATGGGGGTCGCTCGATTTCCTCGTGCACGCCATCGCCTTCTCCGACAAGAACGAGCTCAAGGGCCGCTATGCCGACACCACGCGCGAGAACTTCGTGCGTACGATGATCATCTCGTGCTTCTCCTTCACCGAGGTGGCGAAACGCGCAGCCGCGCTGATGCCGGCCGGCGGAGCGATGGTCACGCTGACCTACAATGGCGGGCAGCGGGCGATGCCGAACTACAATGTCATGGGAGTTGCAAAGGCGGCGCTGGAAGCGTCGGTGCGCTATCTCGCGGTCGACTTCGGGCCGTCCGCCATCCGCGTCAACGCCATATCGGCCGGGCCGATCCGCACGCTGGCCGGCGCCGGCATCGGCGACGCGCGGCAGATGTTCGCCTTCCAGCAACGCCACGCGCCGCTGCGCCGGGGTGTGACGCTGGACGAGATCGGAGGCGCCGCGCTTTATCTGCTCTCGGACCTCTCGACCGGCGTCACCGGCGAGGTCCACTTCGTCGATTCCGGCTATAACGTCATCGCCATGCCGCAGCCCGCCTCGCTCAAGGACGAAACCGCGGCGAACGAGCGCGCCATCGCCAAGGACGCGGCGCAGTAGCTTGAGATTCGCAACGCCGCGGCCCGGCAGGACGCGGGCGTAGACGATGGGCGATGATCCGCTCTATCACGATGACGATACACGAGAGCGCTTGATCGCCGACCCGCGCCTCGCGACGGCGTTCAAGCGGGTGCACTCGCTCAAGATCGCGAGCGGGTTCATTGCGCTCGGTATCATCGCCGCGATCTGGATCGTGTGGCGCTGGCACGGCATGCATTGAGCGCGCCGTCAGTCAGGGCAGGCTGCTTGATCGTGGCCGGAATGGAAAGGCGGCCCGCAGGCCGCCTTTCCAATATTCTGCGCGGACGGGAACTACTCCGCGCCAGCCGCCTCGCGCTGCTGATCGCCGCGCTGCTGCTCGGCCTCGGCCTTCTGCTTCGCCTCCAAATCCTCGCCGGTCGCCTGGTCGACGACCTTCATGGACAGGCGCACCTTGCCGCGCTCGTCGAAGCCGAGAAGCTTCACCTTGACCTTGTCGCCTTCCTTGACGACGTCGGTGACCTTCTGCACCCGGCGTGGCGCGAGCTGGCTGATGTGCACGAGGCCGTCCTTGGCGCCGAAGAAGTTCACGAAGGCGCCGAAGTCCATCACCTTGACCACCGTGCCTTCATAGATGTGACCGACCTCGGGCTCGGACGCGATCGACTTGATCCAGTTGATGGCCGCCTTCATCGCGTCGCCGTTGGCGGACGCCACCTTCACCGTGCCGTCGTCGGAAATGTCGATCTTGGCACCGGTCTTCTCCACGATCTCGCGGATCACCTTGCCGCCGGATCCGATCACCTCGCGAATCTTGTCGACCGGGATGTTGAACACCTCGATGCGCGGCGCGTGCTCGCCGAGCTGGTCGCGGTGCTGGGTCAAGGCTTTCGACATTTCGCCCAAGACGTGCATGCGCCCTTCCTTCGCCTGGCCGAGCGCAACGCGCATGATCTCCTCGGTGATGCCAGCGATCTTGATATCCATCTGCAGCGAGGTCACGCCCCGCTCGGTGCCCGCCACCTTGAAGTCCATATCACCGAGATGGTCCTCGTCGCCGAGGATGTCGGACAGCACGGCATAGCGTTTGTCCTCGAGAATGAGGCCCATGGCGATGCCGGCGGTCGGGCGCTTGAGCGGGACGCCTGCGTCCATCAGCGCCAGCGACGTGCCGCAGACGGTGGCCATGGAGGAGGAGCCGTTCGACTCCGTGATCTCCGACACCACGCGCAGCGTGTAGGGAAATTCGTGGTGCGCCGGCAAGATCGGATGGATGGCGCGCCAGGCGAGCTTGCCGTGACCGATCTCGCGGCGGCGCGGCCCGCCCATTCGTCCGGTCTCGCCGACCGAGAAAGGCGGGAAGTTGTAATGCAGGAGGAACGTCTCCTTGTAGGTCCCCTGCAGCGCGTCGATCCACTGCTCATCCTCGCCGGTGCCCAGCGTTGCTACCACCAGCGCCTGCGTCTCGCCGCGGGTGAACAGAGCAGAGCCGTGCACGCGCGGCAACACGCCGACCTCGGACACGATAGGACGCACCGTCTTCACGTCGCGGCCATCGATGCGACGACCGGTATCGAGGATGTTCCAGCGCACGATCTTGGCTTCGATCTTCTTGAAGACGCCCGCGACCTGCTGCTGGGGATAGGGCGGGTTTTCCGCGCCTTCCGGACAGAAATGCGCCATCACCTTGGTCTTGGCGGCGTCGACTGCCTTGTGGCGCTCCATCTTGTTCGCGATCGCGTAGGCCGCGCGCAAATCCGACTCGATCAGCGCGAGCATTTCCTTTTCGAGCGCGGCGATGTCCGCCACCTGCAGCTCGCGCGGCTCCTTTGCCGCCTTTTCCGCCAGCTTGATGATGGCGTCGATCACCGGCTGGAAATGGCGGTGGCCGAACATCACGGCGCCGAGCATCACCTCTTCGCCCAGTTCCTTCGCTTCGGATTCCACCATCAACACCGCGTCCTGCGTGCCGGCGACCACGAGGTCGAGCTGGCTCTCCGTCATCTCGTCGAGCAGCGGATTGAGCACGTATTCATTGTTGACGAAGCCGACGCGCGCGGCGCCGATCGGGCCCATAAAGGGTGCGCCCGAGAGCGTCAACGCCGCCGAGGCTGCGATCATCGCCAGAACATCGGGATCGTTCTCGAGATCGTGCGACAGCGTCGTCACGATCACCTGGGTCTCGTTGCGCCAGCCCTCGGCGAACAGCGGCCGCACCGGGCGGTCGATCAGCCGCGAGACCAGCGTTTCTTTCTCCGTCGGGCGGCCTTCGCGCTTGAAATAGCCGCCGGGGATGCGGCCTGCGGCGTAGTACTTCTCCTGATAGTCGACGGTGAGCGGCAGAAAGTCGACGCCTTCCCGCGGCTCCTTGGCGGCGACCACCGTCGCCAGCACCTTGGACTCGCCATAGCTGGCGACTACCGCGCCGTCGGCTTGGCGCGCGATCTTACCGGTCTCTAGGACGAGCTTGCGCCCTCCCCAGTCGAGTTGAACACGATGGATATCGAACATTGCGATCGTCTTTCATGGTTTTGCGAAGGGGCGAAAGCCATGAGCAAGACGGCGAGAGGCTGCCGTCTGCGGCCATGCCGCAAACCGAAACAGCGTCCGGCGATCCTGCCATGGCCTTCGAGCCTTCCATTGAACGAACGGGCGATCATTCGACCCGTCTTCCCAAATCGGCAGCGGTCTCGCTGCCGGCTGAACGGCGGATTTATCCCGGTATCCGCTTCAAAACGCGCGAACACGCCGCGCATAAATCTTCAACGGCGAATACCCAGCCGTTCGATCAACGACTTGTAACGCGCTGCGTCGATACGGGCGAGGTAGTCGAGGAGTTGGCGACGCTGGGACACTAGCTTGAGCAATCCACGCCGGGAATGGTTGTCCTTGACGTGGGTCTTGAAATGCTCGGTGAGGCTGTTGATCCGCTCCGAGAGGATCGCCACCTGCACTTCCGGCGAACCGGTATCGCCGGCCTTGGTCGCATAGGTCTTGATGACTTCGGCCTTGCGGCCGGCCGTTATCGACATCGGGTTATCCTTGTTCTGTCAGGGGTCACGGTCGGCGGCCGAGCCGGGATGTCGTCCAGCGCGGTCACCACAAGTAGTGTGCGCGGGCCACGCCCGCGCGCGATAGGGGCAATATCGCAAAATGCCGGCCGACGCCAGCGGAAATTGTGGCGGGCGCAGCCCGCCAGAAAGTGCCGCGGCGGGAGGCTAAAGGCGTTATTCACGCTCATCCTTCGCCATCAGCCGCGCGGGAGATTGAAGATGCGCCGCGGGCGCAATTCGCCTTTCGCGACCTCCGCCAGCGCGATCAGCGAGCCGTGGGAGGAGACCGACACCCAGCCCCCGATGACGGGCGCATCGCGCCCGCGCAGCAGCACCGCCTGCCCGCGCGCGAGCCGCCCGGCGTCCCCGGGGCTCACCCGCAGCGCCGGCAGATCCGCCACCCCGGCCTCGACCGGCAGGAGGGCCGCTCGCTCGGCCACGTCGCCCTCGCCGGAGCCGATCCGTTGCAATGCCTCGAGGCTCGCCGCGACGTCCTCCCCGAAGGGGCCGACCGCCGTGCGGCGCAGCGCTGCGACATGCCCAAGGCACTTGAGCGCGCGGCCGAGGTCGCGGGCGAGCGCGCGCACATAGGTTCCCTTGCCGCACTCGGCAACGAGCGTGGCGTGATCGCGATCGGGCGTTTCGATCAATTCGAGCCGGTGAATCTCGACCGGGCGCGGCGCGATATCCACCACCTCGCCGTCGCGCGCGAGGTCATAGGCGCGCTCGCCCGCGATTTTTACCGCCGAGAAGCGCGGCGGCGCCTGCGTGATTTGGCCGGTGAAGCGCGGCAACAGCGCGCCGATGGCCTCGGCGCTCGGGCGTTCGACGCTGCTCTCGGTGACGCGGCCTTCGGCGTCGTCGGTATCGCGCTCCTCGCCCCAGCGTATGGTAAAGCGGTAGACCTTGCGCCCCTCCATGACGAAGGGAACCGTCTTGGTCGCTTCCCCGAGCGCGATCGGCAACAGACCCGAGGCGAGCGGGTCGAGCGTGCCGGCATGCCCGGCGCGTTTCGCCTGGAACAGGCGTTTCACCACGCTCACCGCATGGGTCGAGCTCATGCCTACCGGTTTGTCGAGCACGACCCAGCCGTGCACGTCGCGCTTCACGCGCTGTGCTTCGGCGTCTCAGCGTCGAGCCCTGTCAACTGTGGTCATCCGTCTTGTGGTCGAGGTCGCGCTGAACCGCGGGCGTTCGCAACAGCTTCTCGATTCGCTCGGCTTCGTCGAAGCGCTCGTCGAGTCGGAACCGGATCTCGGGGGCAAATTTCAAGTTGATTCGCCGCGCAATCTCGCCGCGTAGGAAGCGCTTGTTGCGCTCGAGCGCGGCGAGCACCTCTTCGGCATCGCGTCCGCCAAGCGGCACGACGTAGATGGTCGCGAGCCGCAGATCGGCCGTCATCCGGACCTCCGGGACGGTGATCAGATGACCTTGGATCACCGGGTCATGCACGGCCCCGCGCGTCAGCATGTCCGCCAGCGCATGGCGGACAAGCTCACCGACCCGCAGCTGACGCTGCGAGAGCATGTGGCTCGTGCCGGGATCGCGCTGATGACGTCGGCGGGTCATGGTCGTCCTGAATGGTCTTCATGCCCGGATTGACCCGCGCATCCGTCGTCTTGCGAAGGAGATCGCGGGGACGGGCTAAATGCGATTTGCGCGCGTGAGATTTGAACTCACAGCGAGCGTTGCACCGTCTCCACTCGGTAGCATTCGATGATGTCGCCGACCTTCATGTCCTGGTAGTTCTCGAAGGCCATGCCGCATTCCTGGCCGGCGACGACTTCACGCGCGTCGTCCTTGAAGCGCTTGAGTTGGGAGAGCTTGCCCTCGTGCACGACGACGCTATCGCGAATAAGACGCACATTGGCGCCGCGCTCAACCACGCCGTCGGTGACGCGGCAACCCGCCACGTTGCCGACCTTGGAGACCTTGAAAATCTCCAGGATGGTCGCGTTGCCCAGCATGGTCTCGCGCACGGTCGGCGCCAGCAGGCCGGACATCGCCTTTTTCACGTCGTCCACGAGGTCGTAGATGATGTTGTAATAGCGGATCTCGATGCCGGCGCGTTCGGCGGCCTCGCGCGCCTCCTTGTGGGCGCGCACGTTGAAGCCGAGGATCGGCACGCCCGACGCCTCCGCCAGCGTCACGTCGGATTCGGTGATGCCGCCGACACCGGAATGGATCACGCGCGCGCCGACTTCGTCGGTGGCGAGCTTCTCGATCGCGCCGATGACCGCTTCCAGCGAACCCTGCACGTCGGCCTTGACGATCAGCGCCAAATCCTTGCGGCCCGCGGCCTTGAGCTGGCTCATCATCTGCTCGAGCGAGCCGCGCATGCCGGTCGCGCGTGCGGCCATCTTGTCGCGCCGCTGCCGAGCGCGATAGGCGGTGACTTCGCGGGCGCGCGCCTCCGTCTGGACGACCGCCAAGCGGTCTCCGGCCTCGGGCGTGCCGTTGAAGCCAAGGACTTCGACCGGCGTGGAGGGCCCCGCCGTCTCGACCGGCGCGCCGGTATCGGAGACCAGCGCGCGCACGCGGCCCCAATCAGCGCCGGCCACGACGAGGTCGCCGACACGCAGCGTGCCGCGTTGCACCAGTACGGTCGCAACCGGTCCGCGGCCGCGATCGAGCTTGGCCTCGATCACGGTGCCTTCGGCTGGACGGTTCGGGTTGGCCTTGAGATCGAGGATTTCCGACTGCAAGCCGATGGTTTCGAGCAGCCGGTCGATGTTGAGTTTCTTGGTCGCGGACACCTCGACGTCGAGCACCTGCCCGCCCAGCGATTCGACCTGCACCTCGTGCTGCAGCAATTCGGTGCGCACGCGCTCCGGCTTGGCGTCGGGCCGATCGATCTTGTTGATCGCCACGATCATCGGCACTTTCGCCGCCTTGGCGTGGTTGATGGCCTCGACCGTCTGCGGCATGACGCCATCGTCGGCCGCGACCACGAGCACGACGATGTCGGTCACCTTGGCGCCGCGCGCGCGCATGGCGGTGAAGGCGGCATGGCCAGGCGTGTCGATGAAGGTGATCTTGTTGCCCGAGGGCGCACTCACCTGGTAGGCGCCGATATGTTGGGTGATGCCGCCGGCTTCGCCTGCCGCCACTTCGGTCGAACGAATGGCGTCGAGCAGCGAGGTCTTGCCGTGGTCGACGTGACCCATGACGGTCACCACCGACGGACGCGGGATGAGCGAGGCCGGATCGTCGGCGACGTCGAAAAGGCCCTCCTCGACGTCGGATTCGGCGACGCGCTTGACGGTGTGACCGAGTTCCTCGGCCAAGAGCTGGGCGGTATCGGCGTCGATCACGTCGTTGATCTGCGCCATATGACCTTGCTTCATCAACAGCTTGATTACATCGACGCTGCGCTCGGCCATGCGGTTGGCGAGCTCTTGGATGGTGATGGTTTCCGGAATGGTGACCTCGCGGACGAGCTTTTCTTTGGGCTCGTCGGCGGTGTGTCCCTTCAGCCGCTGGACGCGGCGGCGGAAGGCGGCGACCGATCGCTCGCGCTCCTCGTCGGCGCTGAGCGCGGTCACGAGCGTGAGCCGTCCGCGGTTTTTCTGTCCGCCGCCGCGCGCCGGTTTCGGCGCCGCCGCCGGTCGCGCCGCGCCGGGACCGCGGCGCGTACGCGGGGCCTCGTCGTCGTCGGGCTCGAGCGCAGGCCGCGCGCCGGGCCTTGCCGCCGCAATGCTGTCCTCGCCGAAGCGTTTCTTCGCCTCCTGCTCGGCCTTGAGCTTGGCCTCGAGGTCGTGTTTGCGGCGCTTCTCTTCGTCGGCCTTGCGTGCTTCGGCGGCCTCGCGTTCGGTGCGCTCGGCGGCCTCGCGCATACTGCGGACAAACGCTTCCTCTTCCGCAATCTTGCGCTCTTCGGCTTCGCGCAGCCGGGCGTCGTTGAGCGCGTGCACGCGCGCCTTCTGTTCTTCCTCGGTCAGGCTGCGCAGCACCATGCCGCCCGACGGCTTGGTGGCAGGGGCGGGAGTGGCCGGGGTGGTGGCCGCCGCCGCTGCCGGTGCGGCGGGCTTGCCGCTGGCGGGACGCTTGGCAGGGGCCGCAGCCGTGGCCGCGTCGGCCTTCGCTCGCGTCGGCACGCGGCTTTTCACCTTTTCGACGACGACCGCCTTGGTGCGGCCGTGGCTGAAACTCTGGCGCACCACGCCCTGCTCGACCCCGCGCCCTTTGAGGCTCAGGGTCTTGCTCGGGCTCACGCTGAGCTTCTTTTCGCCAGTCTTTTCCGTCGTTTCAGCCATTCCAATCCCAATTCTCGGGTCTCTTGCCGTGTTTCATCATGTTCCTGCGTCGCCCACCGCCTCGGCCGAGTTACGGACGTGACGTCTGCCGACACCAGGCGAACCCGGCTGCGGGCCGGTCCGAAAATAGTCAAGGCGCGCGGCGCGCGCCAGAAACGTCTCGCTTTCGGGACCGGCGAGCAGGGCTGCATGTATCACATTTGACCGTCCCAATGCCAAATCCAATTGCGCTGAGGTAAATCCGTCGATGACCGCAATTTCCGCTGCGTCCGCGCGGCGGTGGAGCGCGGCCGCGAGCTTTCTCGTGCCATCGGGGGCGGCCTCGGCGGCATGGAGCAGTCCTGCCACGCGGGCGCGAGCGAGCGCCGCGTCGGCATTGGCAAAGCCGATCGCGACCTTTCCCGCCTTGTGGCACATGGCGAGAGCGTCGAGCGCGGCCCGCTCGATCAGGCGCTCGGTCGTCTCGACGAGATCCGGACCAAGGCGCAGGTCACGCTTGAAGGCGCGTGCAAACGCCTTGCGCGCGATCGCGCTGCGCAACGCCTGCCGCGTCGCCGTGATCCAGATGCCGCGTCCCGGCAGTCGGCGCTTGAGGTCGGGCACCGCGCTGCCGTCCGGGCCGACGACGAAGCGGATCATCTCGTCGACCGGCCTCACTGCTCCGCTGGCGGCGCAAAATCGGTGCGTTCCGGGCGCGCGCTTGTGCGGCCCGGCATCGAGTGCGTCACTATGCGATCGACCAAGCATTCGATGTTCTCAGGCTGATGCTGCGGTCGCCTCGACCGTCCCTTCCTCGGCGGGTGGCGGCGCCAGATCTTCCTCCTTGATCCAGCCGGCCTTGACGCGCGCCTGCATGATCAGCGCTTCGGTGTCGTCGCGCGAGAGATCGAATCCGTCGAGGGCGCCGGGATAGCGTACGGTCTCGCCGTCCTTGCGTTCGCTCCAGCCGAAAAGGTCGTCGGTGGCGCAACCCGCCAGGTCCTCGACCGTTTTGATGCCGTTCTCGCCCAACTTCACCAGCATGGCGGTGGTGATGCCCGGAATCTCTTTGAGCGCGTCCTCGACGCCGAGCTGTTTGCGCTTGTCGTCGAGCTCGGCTTCCTCTCGATCGAGATAGTCGCGGGCGCGCGTCTGCAATTCGCGCGCGGTGTCTTCGTCGAAACCCTCGATCCCGGCGAGCTCCTTTTCGTCCACCGCGGCAAGCTCCTCGACCGAGTTGAATCCTTCCGAGGCGAGCAACTGGCCGACCACCTCGTCGACGTTGAGCGCCTCGATGAACAGCTTGGTGCGTTTTTCGAATTCGGCCTGCCGGTGCTCCGATTCCTCCTGCTCGGTGACGATGTCGATGTCCCAACCGGTGAGCTGCGAAGCGAGCCGGACATTCTGTCCGCGCCGGCCGATGGCAAGCGAGAGCTGCTGGTCGGGGACGACCACCTCCATGCGTTGGCGGTCCTCGTCGAGCACGACCTTGGCGACTTCGGCGGGCGCCAGCGCATTGACCACGAAGTTGGCGGGGTCCGCCGTCCACGGGATGATGTCGATCTTCTCGCCCTGCAACTCGTTGACCACGGCCTGCACGCGAGAACCGCGCATGCCGACGCAGGCGCCGACCGGATCAACCGACGAATCCCGGGAAATCACCGCGATTTTCGCGCGCGAACCCGGATCCCGCGCCACCGCCTTCACCTCCACGATGCCGTCGTAGATTTCCGGCACTTCCTGGGCGAACAGCTTGGCCATGAATTGCGGATGGGTGCGCGAGAGAAATATCTGCGGCCCGCGCGGCTCGCGGCGCACGTCGTAGATGAAAGCGCGGATGCGGTCGCCGTTGCGGAACGTTTCTCGCGGCAACATTTCGTCTCGGCGCACGATCGCCTCGCCGCGGCCGAGATCGACGACCACGTTGCCGTATTCGACCCGCTTGACGATGCCGTTGACGATATCGGAAATGCGGTCCTTGTACTCCTGATATTGACGGTCGCGCTCGGCCTCGCGCACCTTCTGCACGATCACTTGCTTCGCCGATTGGGCGGCGATGCGGCCATATTCGAGCGGCGGCAAGGCCTCGGCGATGTAGTCGTCGACCTGAGCGGCGGGGTTGCGCTTTTTGGCCTCTTCGAGCGCGATCTGCGTCGCGTCGTTTTCGACCTGATCCACCACCAGCAGCAGACGCGACAGTCGCATCTCGCCGGTCTTCGGATTGATCTCGGCGCGGACTTCGGTCTCGCTGCCATAGCGCGAGCGTGCCGCCTTCTGGATCGCATCCTCCATGGCGGCGATGACGATGTTGCGGTCGATCGCTTTCTCGCGGGCGACCGCGTCGGCGATTTGCAACAATTCGAGCCGGTTGGCGCTGACGGCCATCGGTCATTCTCCTTCGTTCTGAGCCCCGCCCCGGTGATCGAGCGGCGTGGGCTGGACATGCTTGAGTCGAACTTCGGACGACGGGCGCGCGAGGATGGAGGACGGAGGACGGCTTGCGGCTTGCTCTCCCGCGTCCTCCGCCTGCCATCGCCGTGCCTCGCGTTGCGCCGCCTTGCCGCGCTTGAGCGATTCGGCAATCAGCGCATCGGTGACGACGAGCTTGGCCTCGGCCATTTCCTCGATCGGCAGCACAATCTCGGTTGCTTCGCCGGGTGCGGCATCGTCGCGGCGAATGCGCGCGGCCTCCCCCTCCACGCCCAGCAGCAGACCGTGAAATCGCCGTCGGCCGTCGATCGCAACCGCCATTTCCACCTTGAGGCGGTGGCCGGCAAAGCGCTCGAAATCCGAGCGCCGCACCAGCGGGCGATCCATGCCGGGCGAGGACACTTCGAGCCGGTAGGCGCGGTCGATCGGATCGGCGACATCGAGCACCGGCGAGAGCGCGCGCGAGACCGCCTCGCAGTCCTCGACCGTCATCGTCCCATCCGGCCGTTCGGCCATGATCTGGACCGTGCAGCCGTCGAGCCCGGAAATCTTCACCCGCACGAGACGATAGCCGATGCCGCCCAGGACAGGCTCGGCAATAGCGGCTACGCGCGCCGCGACGCCCTGCTCGGCGACAAGGCGCGGCTCCGACTCGGCCTGAAGGGTGCCGATCGCTGGCGTCATCCTCGCTTGGCCTCGCAACTTCCAGTTAGACTACCGTCCGGGTTCGACCGGCCGCATGGGCCCGATTTCGGTAACAAAAAAGAGCGGGTCCCGGGGGAACCCACTCTCAAAAACCGACCGGATCACATCCGACCGTTATGAGATATCCAAAGCTGGACACAGGGAATATAGCGATTTGCGGCGCTGGCGCAAGGGCCGCCGCGGCGCGCTAACCCGCGGTTAACTAACCCTTCCTTCAGATTTCTTCCCTAGCCTGCCCATTTCCAGGTCGCGCCGCTCGTCATCGTGAATTTTCCCGAGTCATCCCTTTGGACTTGAGAGTGTCCGTGCACGCCTCGCACATTCCGGAACTGGACGCGTTGATCGCGCGCGGCTCACCCGAGAGGCGGGCCAAGACGCTTGAGCGCATGACTGCCTTTTTTCTCGACGGGGCGAGCCGTTTCAACGACGATCACGTCCGGCTGTTCGACCTAGTGTTCAGCCGATTGATCGGCGAGATCGAGACGAACGGGCGCAGCGAACTCTCGCGCCGGCTCGCACCCCTTGGCAATGCGCCGGTCGAAGCGGTGCGCCGCCTCGCGCAGGACGACGACATCGCGGTCGCGGGTCCCCTGCTCAAGCGGGCGCAGGTGCTATCCGACACCGATCTCGTCGACGTCGCGCAGAGCAAGGGCCAAGCGCATCTGCTCGCTATCTCCGCTCGGGCCCGGATCGCGGAGCCGGTGACCGACGTGCTGCTGCGCCGCGGCGACCACGAGGTGCGGCACAGCGTGGCCGCGAATCGCGGCGCGCGCCTGTCCGATGCGGGTCTTTGCACCCTGGTCGAGCGCGCGAAAACGGACGGCGTGCTGGCCGAGACGGTCCTGCTGCGGCCGGACATTCCGCCGCGGCTGTTCCACGATCTCCTGCTCACTGCCACGGATGCGGTGCAGCGGCGCCTCATCGCATCCGCCGCGCCCGAGACGCCACCCGAGTCCCGCCGCGCGCTGGCGAAGGTCTCGAATGAAGCGAACGCGCCGGCTGCGCCGCGCGACTACTCGCGCGCGCAGCGCAGGATCGAGGCGCTACACCAGGAGGGCAAGCTCGACGAGGCCATCCTCGTCGACTTCGCGCACAAGAGCCAATACGGCGAAACCGTCGCGGCGCTTGCGTCCCTTTGCGTGGTACCGATCGAAGTGGTGGATCGGCTGATGGCTGCGGAGCGGCCCGATCCAGTCCTCATTCTCTGTAAGTCGGCGGGCTGGGCCTGGTCGACCGCCAAGGCCATCATCATGGTGCGGCCGGCCGGCGCGCGAACGTCGAGCCAGGATCTCGATGCCATCCATGCCGACTTCGATCGCCTGTCGCCGAGCACTGCCCAGCGGGTGATGCGGTTCTGGCAGGTGCGACCGCACCACAGCGGACGGACGACGGACGACGGTAGGACCTAGGCGTCCCGCGCTCTGTCCGTGGTCCGCCGTCGCGGATCATTCGGCGTCCGCGCTCCGTCGCCCGTTCTGCGAAAGATCAGATAGCAAGGCGCACGGCCTTCGCGCCTTGCCTTTGCTTCGTAGCGCGTCGCGGAAAAGCCTGACCACGCGCGACGCCAATCGTCGGCGCGCGCCGCCGTCCACGCGAAGTCGGACGATCGGATCAGGTGTTTGAGCGTCCAGGCCGCATAGTCCGGAACGTCCGTTGCGAAGCGGAACTCGCCGCCGGGACGCAGGATGCGCGCGATCGCGGCCACGCTCTCGTCTTGGATGAAGCGCCGTTTCCAATGCCGCCGTTTCGGCCATGGATCGGGATAAATCAGATCGACGCACGCGAGCGAGGCCGGCGGCAACCATTCGAGCAGAAACACGGCGTCGTCGAAGTGCAGCCGGATATTGGAGAGATTTTTCAGGTCGATCGCCGCGAGCGCCTTGGCCATTCCGTTGACGAACGGCTCGACCCCGATGAAGCCGGTGCGCGGATGCTGTTCGGCTTGCGCGATCATGTGCTCTCCGCCACCGAATCCGATCTCGAGGCGGACGCTGTCGACCGGATTGGGGAACAGCAGCGCGAGGTCGGACGGCGCGGGCCTGGCAAGCTCGATGGCGAGCCGCGGCAACAGGGTGTCGAACAGCTCCGCCTGGCGCGGCCGCAGCGCATGACCCTTGCGGCGGCCGAAAAAGGCGCTGCGCCGAGCTTTGCTGCGATCGGATATGGACATGGCGGTCTCAACCGCCGCCATGTTGGACGCCCTACGCTCCCACGTCGACAGGATTAGGCCACCGCGGTTCTGATGTCCCTCACCAGGTCGGTTTTCTCCCAGGAGAAACCGCCGTCCTTGTCCGGCGCGCGGCCGAAATGGCCGTAAGCGGCGGTGCGGCGGTAGATCGGCCGGTTGAGCTTGAGCGTGCGGCGGATGTTGATCGGCGTGAGCCTAAAGATTTCGGGTAGCGCTTTTTCGAGCTTCTTCTCGTCGACCTTGCCGGTGCCATGCATATCGACCAGCAGCGACATCGGGTGCCGAGCGGTCGACCTTGGTCGGATCCTTGCCGGAGAAAGCGCCGCCGCCGTGCGGCGCGTAGCCGCCATAGGTGTCGACGATGATTTTGCGGCCGGTGAGGCCGCAGTCCCCGTCCGGGCCGCCGACCACGAAATTGCCGGTCGGATTGACCAGGAAATCGTTCGACCGCTTCGGCATCCAGCCGTCCGGCAGCGCGGAAGCCACCGCATCGCCGATCAAGTCCTTCACCATCGCCGGCGAGTACTTCTTGCCGTTACGAGTCTCGGCGTTGTGCTGCGTCGAGACCACCACCTTGGTGCACCCAATCGGCTTGCCCTCGATATATTGCACGGTCACCTGGCTCTTGGCGTCGGGCTGCAGGTCGAACAACTGCTTCGAGCGGCGCTTCTCCGCCAGCACCTTCAAAATCTTGTGCGCGAAGTAGATCGGGGCCGGCATGAATGAGCCCTTCTCGTAGACCTCGCTCTCGGTGCAGGCGAAGCCGAACATCATGCCTTGGTCGCCCGCGCCCTCCTGCTCCTCGCCCTTCTTCTTCTTGGCATCGACCCCCATAGCGATATCGGGCGATTGGCCGTGCAGCAGCACCTCGATGTCGGCGCCATGATAGGAGAAGCCGTTCTGGTCGTAGCCGATGTCGCGCACCACGTTGCGTGCGATCTGACTAATCAGCTCGCGGTTGACCACGGCGTGGTCGCCATATTTGCTGAACAGCGGCGCCTGGCCACGGCCCTCACCGGCGATGACGATCTTGTTGGTGGTGCAGAGCGTCTCACAGCCGAGCCGCGTATTCACCAGGCTGTCGTCGGCGATGCCGAGCTTGATGTCGTTCTCGATGAACGCATCGAGGATCGCATCTGAAATCTGGTCGCAGACCTTGTCGGGATGACCTTCGGAGACGGACTCGCTGGTAAAGAGATAATTGGCGTGTGACACTGAAGACACTCCCCTCGCAGGCTCGATTGCAACCCCTCGCGGCTCTTGGGCCGGAGTGTTTGTTGCAGCGTCCCCGCAAGCGGTCAAGGTGTGGGCGAAGCGTGGGACGGCGGACGAGGCAAGGTGCTCTCGTCCCTCGCCAGTCCCTCCATCGGTCGGCTCAGTCGCCTTCGTCGCCGGCGATCTCCTCGACGAGATCGACGATGCGGCGCCTGAGCTTGGGCTCCTTGATCCGCATGAAGGCCTTGGTCAGGGAGAGTCCTTCGGAGGTGGCGAGGAAATCCGAGACGTAGGCAGGGGAAGGCGCTTCTTTCATCCCTCCATCCGCCGACCCGTGCAAGTTGGGCGCGCCTTCGAAGAAGAACGCTACTGGCACCTGAAGGATGTGGGAGATTTGCTGCAACCGGCTGGCCCCGATGCGGTTGGTGCCTTTCTCGTATTTCTGCACCTGCTGGAAGGTGAGGCCGAGCGCGTCACCCAGCTTTTCCTGGCTCATTGCAAGCATCATGCGGCGCATGCGCACCCGGCTGCCAACATGCTTGTCGATGGGATTCGGGGCCTTTTTTGCGGCGGCCATAACGATCTCCTATGCGGCCGTGGTGCTCGCTAATGTTCCCGTTGCGCGGCCGGAACGCAATCGTATTCCGAGCAAAATCGGTGGTTACCGCAAAAAATTGTTGAAACGTGAATCCGGCCCCCTACAGCAGATAGCTGATTAGAAAAGGCAATTCGTCGATAGTCTCTATTGCAACCTATACGCAGAAAGTTGTAATCGGGCCGCCGGTGCACAACTTAGAACTGAATCCGCGGCGAAGTTAGGGCGCCCGCCTGCGGGAGCGTATCACCCACAAAAAAGCGATGCCGACCACTATTCCGACGGGGCCGTCACCCCAGCGGGCGTAGAGGGTGCGCGCGGTGGGTTGCGGCAGGGGCGCATCGAGCACGCCCTCGGCCCCGAGCGGCAGCGATTTGATGATGCGCCCGAGCGGATCGACCACCGCGGAAATTCCGCTATTGGCCGCCCGCACCAGCGGAAGCCCCTCTTCGATGGCGCGTATTCGCGCCTGCTGGAAGTGCTGGTAGGGGCCTGCACTGACGCCGAACCATCCATCATTGGTCAGGTTGAGGAGCCAGCCGGGCCGTTCCACGCTCCCGGCTACGGACGGCCAGTCGAGATAACGGCCGACATGGCGGTAGAGCCAGCCCTCGCGTTCGCGGCGCGGCACCGCGTCGCCGGGAAAAATGATTTCGTAACAGACCAGCGGCAGAAAATTCGGTACTCCTGGCGCCGCCTGATTGCGCCGCTGGTCGCCGGGGATGAATCCGCCGCGGACCTTGGTGAGTTGCTCCAGACCGAGCCGCTCGAGCAGCTCCTGAAACGGCAGGTATTCGCCGAATGGCACGAGATGGACCTTGTCGTAGACTGAAAGGATCGAGCCGTCGTGGCCGATCACGTAGATCGAATTGTAGGCGCGCGTGACGGGCGCATGGGGCGCGGTTTCGGGCGCACGGATGGCGCCGGTGATCAGCACCGTCTCCGCGGGTAAGAGCGCGACGATCTGGGCGAGCGCATCGGGTTCGCGCGTGAGGAAGAACGGAAACGCCGATTCCGGCCAGATCAGAAGCGTCACCCCGCGCAGGCCTGTGGATTGCGGGCCGTTCGGGCGATCCGATAGCGCGACATAACGGCTCATCACCTGCTGCTTCTGCGAATAGTTGAACTTTTCATCCTGCTGCAGATTGGGCTGCATGATGCGAAGGCGCACGTCCGCGACGTAGCTGGTGGGGGTCCGCTCCAGCCGCACGGCGCCGTAGATCGCAAGCGCCGCGATCGCGGCCACGCTCAGCGCCGGAGCCAGCCACGGCCGTCTGGTGTCGGCGCGGTCATCGGCGAGCACGGCAGGCGATGCATAGACCGCGACGGCGAGAAACGTGAGGCCCCAGATACCGATGAGCGCCGCGCCCTGGGCGAGCCATAGCGGCGAGATCAGCGCATAGCCATAGGCGTTCCAGGGAAAGCCGCTGAACAAGTGACCACGCAGCCATTCTGCGAGCGTGAGCGCGAGCGCGAGCGCGAGCACGCGGGTCGCGCCGCGCGTCCAGATCAGCCGCGCCAGTGCGAGGCCCAACGCCGTGTAGATTGCCATCGCGGCCGGCAGCGCAATGACTGCGAACGGCAGCAGCCAGCCGAAAGTCTTGGCGTCGACCAGGAACGCATGGCCGACCCAATAGAGGCCGGCGAGGAAATAGCCGAAGCCGAACCACCAGCCGACACTGGCGGCCGCGAGCACGCCGCCGAAGCGCCCGCCAGCCACGCCGTCGACGAGCCAGACCAGGATCGGAAACGTAATGAAGGGAAGTGGCCAAACATCCGTCGGCGGCAGCGCCAGCGTCGAGGAGGCGCCGGCGAGGAACGCGATCAGAATACGCCACCATCCCTCGGCCAGCACGATGGTATGGGCGAGGCGGGTGAGCGTCACGGCTGGCGGGCGGATTTCGATGGCGCTGCGTCGGGGGAAAGCTTGTCCGCTTCATCGCCGCTCACCGGCGGCGAGGAGGGAGGTGCGCTCGCGCTCGGCGGCGCGGGCGCGGGTCCCACCTGCCGCCGCATCACGCGCCGAGCACCGTTCTGCCGGTCGAGACTGCGATAGATCCTAAGCTTCTTCACGCGGCGGGGATCGGCGTCGAGGATTTCGAGTTCGAACGGGCCGGGCCCGGGCACGAGTTCGCCGCGCACCGGCACGCGGCCGATCCGCGTCGCGACATATCCGGCGAGGGTGTCCACTTCCTTGGCGACGTCGCCGACATCGAATTCGCCGACGATTGCGGTGACGTCCTCAAGGCTCGCGCGGGCGTCGGCGAGGAACGAGCCGTCGGACTGGCGCACCACGCCTGGCGCTATGTCCTCGTCGTGCTCGTCCGCGATCTCGCCGACGATCTGCTCGACGATGTCTTCGATCGAAACGACGCCGTCAGCGCCGCCATATTCATCGACGACGAGGGCGAGATGGATACGGGTCGTCTGCATCTTGGCGAGCAGGTCGAGCACCGGCATGGACGGCGGCGCATACAGAATTTCGCGGATGATTTTCGTCGCCGATAGCGGCATCGACAGATCGATGGCTTTAAGGTCGAGGCCGGCGGGAAACGGCTTTTTGCGGCGTCGATTGGCGGTTGCGCTCAAGGTCGCGCGCACAGTCATGAACGCGACAAGGTCGCGGATGTGGACCATGCCGGCGGCGTCGTCGAGGGTGTCGTCATAAACCACGAGCCGGGAATGGCCCGCGCTCTCGAACACCTTCATGAGTTCGCCGAGAGCGATGTCGCGCTGCACGCCGATGATGTCGGCGCGCGGCACCATCACATCCAAAACGCGCCGCTCGCGCAGCCCGAGGATGTTCTTGAGCATGGTGCGTTCGGCTGGCGAGAAGCCGGTCTCGCCTGCGCCATCTTCGAGCACATCCCTGAGGTCGGCGCGGATGGTGCTCGATTTCCAGCGGAAGATCGCCCGCAGCGCCCGCGTGAACCAATTCTCGGCGCTTTCGGGCGCGGCTTGGCCCGGCCGCGGTAGCGGCACGGGCAGATTGCGCGTCGCGCTCGGCTCGCTCGAACTGGGTGGGTCGGACTCAGGCATGGAGATTAGATAGCGCTGCGCGCAATGTAGGGGTTGGGCACGTCCAGCCGGGCAAGGATCGCTGTTTCGAGCCTTTCCATTGCAGCCGCCTCGTCTTCGGCCGCGTGATCGTAGCCGGCGAGATGAAGGAATCCATGCACCGCGAGGTGAGCAAGATGATGCGCAAAGGGTTTATGCTCGGCGCGCGCTTCACGTTCCGTCGTCTCGTAGGCGATTACGATATCACCGAGCAGGCGGGGTGTCCCACGCGCATCGCGCGGTTCCTTGGCGGGAAAGGACAGCACGTTGGTCGTTGCGTCTTTGGAACGCCAATCGCGGTTGAGCGCCCGGATCGTCGTATCGTCGGTCAGCACGATAGCAAGCTCGCCCTGGATTGTTGACACCATGGACGCGGCTTCGCCGATCGCCCGGCGCAGCAGCGCCTTGAGGCTGCGCTGCGCCGTCCAGAGTGGGGATACGACCACGATGTCGACCCTGAGCGGCGGGCGGCGTCGGCGCACTGGCGGTCGTGTGCGCCGTTTGCGAACCACGAACGTCATCTCCCTTCCCCGCGCGCGGGGAAGATGAAACAAGCAAGCGTGCTCATTCCTTGGTCTCGCGCGATCGCGCGGCCTTGAGCGCCGCTTTGTCGTAGGCGTCGACAATGCGCGCCACGAGCTCGTGCCGGATGACGTCCTCGGCGGTGTAGACGACGTGACCAATTCCCTCGACGTTCCTCAGGAGTCGCGTCGCTTCCGCGAGGCCGGAGGTCTGTCCGGGCGGCAGATCGACCTGGCTCGGATCGCCGGTGACGATCATGCGGCTGTTCTCGCCGAGTCGCGTGAGAAACATCTTCATCTGCATCGCGGTCGTATTCTGCGCCTCATCGAGGATGATGACTGCGTTCGAGAGCGTGCGCCCGCGCATGAAAGCGAGCGGCGCGATCTCGATCTCGCCGGTCTGCAGCGTGCGTTCGACGATGCGCGCATCCATCAGATCGTAGAGCGCGTCGTAGATCGGGCGCAGATACGGATCGACTTTCTCGCGCATATCGCCGGGGAGGAATCCGAGACGCTCGCCCGCCTCGACCGCCGGACGCGAGAGAATGATGCGATCGACCTCCTTGCGCTCGAACAACTGCACCGCGTGGGCGACCGCGAGCCAGGTTTTGCCGGTGCCCGCCGGCCCAGTGCCGAAAACCAGCGCGTGGCGGCGCAGCGCGCGAATATAGGCGTCCTGCGCCGCGGTGCGCGCGCGCACGGGACGCTTGCGCAGGTTGATCTCCTCGAAAGTCGGCCGCGCAGTCGCCGGGTCGTAGTCGAACAGCGAGCCCTGCGCGATCGCCAAGCGGATCGCCCCTTCGACGTCGCCGGAGACCAGCTCGTTGCCGCGCTTGAGCTGCTCGTAGAGCCCTTCGAGCACCCGCCGCGATCGCTCCACGCCGTCGCGCGAGCCCGCCAGGGTGACGTGATTGCCGCGCTGCTCGGCGACCACGCCGAGCCTACGCTCGATCAGCGCGAGGTTCTGCCCGTATTGGCCGAACAACAGGGACGCGAGCCGGTTGTCGTCGAAGGCCAGCACGACCTGGGTTGCGGAATTGTCGCCGGCGGTGGGCGAGGACACCAACGATCCGCTGTCCGATCGAGATGAGCGCAACGGTTCAGGCCTCCATCAGCATCGGTTCCGCGTCGATGCAGGTGTCCACGCGCGTGCCGAACAGGCTGTTGGCGCCGATGTCGCTAATCGTCACCGCCGCGATGTCGCCGATCATTGTTGGTGGAGCCATGACCTGAACCGGCTGGAGATATGGGGAGCGGCCGACGATCTGGCCAGGATGGCGTCCCGGCTTTTCGAACAGGACGTCAAAGGTACGGCCGAGGCATCGCGCATTGAACGCAGCCTGGTGGCGGTCGATGGCCGCCTGCAGGCGGTAGAGCCGCTCGGATTTCACCGCGTCCGGTACCTGATCGGGCATGTCCGCGGCTGGCGTTCCGGGCCGCGGCGAGTATTTGAAGGAGAAGGCGCTGGCATAGCCGACCTCTTCGACCAGCGACAGCGTCGCGCGAAAATCCTCCTCGCTCTCGCCGGGGAAGCCGACGATGAAGTCTGACGAGAACGCCATCCTTGGCTGCGCGGCGCGCATGCGCGCGATGGCTTTTAGGTAATCCGCCCGGGTGTGGCGGCGATTCATGCGCTCGAGGATGTAATCGGAACCCGACTGCACCGGCAGGTGCAGGTAGGGCATCAGGCTCGGCAGGTCGCGATGGGCCGCGATCAGGCTCGCCTCCATGTCGCAGGGGTGGCTCGTGGTGTAACGCAGGCGTGCGATCCCAGGCAGTTCGGCAACGCGCTCCAGCAATCGACCAAGCGTCCAGGGCGCCCCGTCGGGTCCTTCGCCGTGATAGGCGTTGACGTTCTGACCGATCAGCGTGACTTCGCGCACGCCGGCGTCGGCCAATCGCTCGACCTCGGCGACGATCTTCATCACCGGTCGCGACACCTCGGCGCCACGCGTGTAGGGCACGACGCAAAACGTGCAGAACTTGTCGCAGCCTTCCTGCACGGTGACGAACGCGCAGACGCCGCGCGCGCGCGTCGCTTCGCGGCTCGGTGCCCTCAGGATGTCGAACTTGTCCTCGACCGGAAATTCGGTGTCGACGACCGCGCCATCACGTTCGGCACGGGCGAGCAAACCGGGCAGGCGATGGTAGCTTTGCGGGCCGACGACGAGATCGACCGCCGGCGCGCGCCGGATAATCTCCTCACCTTCGGCCTGGGCGACGCAGCCCGCAACGGCAATGGTCACGCGGCGCCCGTTGCGCGCGGCAGCGGCTTTGAGCGCGCGGATACGGCCGAGCTCGGAATAGACCTTGTCCGCGGCCTTCTCGCGGATGTGGCAGGTATTGAGGATGACGAGATCGGCGTCCTCGAGCTCCGCGGTCTCGGCGAAGCCCTCGGGCGCCAGCATGTCCGCCATACGATGGGAATCGTAGACGTTCATCTGGCAGCCGAAGGATTTGACGTAGAGTTTGCGCGGTCGAGTCATGCCGGTCGAGTCGTTTTGGCCGCTCAGGGTGCCTTGCCCGCGCAGGGTGCCTCAACTCTTTGATGCGGCTCGCAAATCCCGCGCCGCCAGCGAGCAGCCGATGGCCTGGTTTTTACCCGCTTTGCCGCCAAAAGCAAATGGGTTTGGGTCGTCCCGTTCACTACTCCGGAGCACGGATGTCGGCGTCCTTGATGACCTTCGACCACTTGGCGATTTCGGTTTTGATGTAGCCATCGAGCGCATCGGGCGTGCCGGTGCCGATTGTCATTCCGAGATCGGCGAAGCGCTGCTGGATCTCCGGCTGGCCGACAAGCCGCGTCACCTCCGCGTTCAACTGCAGGACGATGTCGCGCGGCGTTCCGGCCGGCGCGACCAGTGCGAACCAGGTCGCTGCGTCGAAGCCGGGCAGCGCCACCTCTGCGATGGTGGCGATTTCGGGCGCGGTGGTAGCGCGTTGCGCGCTGGTGACGGCGAGCGCCCGCAACGAGCCCGCCTTCACGTTGCCGATCACGGCGGAGAGGTTGGCGAAGATCAAGTCCAGCTGACCGCCGAGGAGATCGTTGATGGCCGGCGCCTCCCCGCGATAGGCGATGTGCACCATCTTGATGCCGGCCTGGATCGAAAAAAGCTCGCCCGCCATGTGCGGCGTGGTCCCGAGTCCGCCAGATCCGAAATTGATCGCGCCGGGTTTGGCCTTGGCCAGCGCGATCAGGTCCTTGACCGATCGCGCCGGCACCGAGGGATGAACGACCAGCACCAGCGGCGAGACGCCAGCCGTCGCCACTCCGACGAAGTCCCTGGCCGCGTCGATGGAGAATTTGCGATAAAGCGTCGGCGCGACCGCGAGCGTGGTCTGGCTGCCCATCATCAGCGTGTATCCGTCGGCGGCCGATTTCGCCAGTGTTTCCGCGGCGATCATCCCGCTCGCGCCGGGACGGTTCTCCACCACGACCGATTGACCAAGCGTCTCGGTCAACTTCTGCGCCAGAATTCTGGCGGCGACGTCGGTGCCGCCGCCGGCGGCGAAGCCGACGAAAATTTTGATCGGCCTGTCGGGGTATCGTGTGGTCTGGCCTTTGGCCGTGGGCAGGTCTATGGCGGGGGCAAGCCCGAGCAGCAAACCGAGCAAGATCCACGACGATCCCGCTAAGGCTCTCGTCTCGCTTGCAAGGCGCGCCATCAGCGTTTCGGCTTGTCGTCGAGTGGGATCGCGTAGAGTTCGAGCCGATGGTCGACCAGCCGATAACCGAGGCGCCGCGCGACGTCGGCCTGCAGGCGTTCGATGTCTTCCGATTGAAACTCGATCACCTCGCCAGTGCGCAGATTGATGAGGTGGTCGTGATGGCTGTCGGGCATCTGTTCGTAGCGTGCGCGCCCGTTGCGGAACTCATGGCGCTCGATGATGCCGGCATCCTCGAATAGCTTCACGGTCCGGTAGACGGTCGAGATCGAGATGCGGTCGTCGACCGCGGAGCAGCGCCGGTAGAGCTCCTCGACGTCCGGGTGGTCATCGGCCGCCGCCAGCACGCGCGCGATCACGCGGCGCTGTTCGGTCATGCGCATCCCCTTGGCGCTGCATAAAGCTTCGATGTCTCTGGGCCTCGGCGCGTTCACGACGCTTCTCCGTGCGACCGCAATATCATGCCGGGGGGTTGGAATCCACGGGTCCGTTTCGAGCACCGTGATCACACCAGATCGCGGCGAAGAATGAGCGCGGCGGAACCGCGGCCGGACGGGTAATATGCGTTCCGCCGCCCGACCTCCCGAAAGCCCGCGCGCCGGTAAAGCCGCAGCGCGGGCACGTTGCCCTCGTCCACCTCGAGAAAGACCGAGCGCGCGCCGAGCCCCACCAGCCGGCGCAGATTGATATCGAGCAGTTGCCGCGCCAGTCCCTTGCCCCGCCGGGTGGAGGCGACGGCAATCGACAGGATCTCCGCCTCGTCGAGCGCCAGCCGTGACACGATGAACCCGATGAGGCTGCGTCCCACCATGGCGCGATGGGCGATGACATTACGATCGAAGAGCAAGCGCTCGAATTCGCCGTCGCTCCACCCGCGATGGAACGAGACGCCGTGGAGCGCCGCCAAGGCGCGGGCATCGCGCGGGCCGGCTTCCGACAGCACGGGCTCGCGCGCGAACAGGCGGCTGACGATCCCTATCATCGGCGGGGCAGGCGCGCGGCGTCTTGTGGCTGGGCGTCGGGTGCGCGCAGATAGAGCGGCTTGGGCGGGGTGTGGCCCTCTGCAGCGGCGGCGCCGAGCCGCGCGATCCAGTCGATATCGGGCGCGCCGCGCTGCTCGACCGACAGCGGCGGCTCGGCTCCCTTGGGCCAAACCGCCGCCATCTTGCTTGCGGCGGAACCGATGATGCGTGCAGGTGCGGTCATCGCCGCGCGCGCGGCGTCGCGCACGCTCGCGATCCGAGGAGCCACAAGCGTGCGCCCGCCGGTGCCGAATACCTGCAAATAAACTTGCTCGTGGCGAGCGTCGATCGCTGCCACCACCTGCGTGCTATCGTCGTCGGCGATCAGCGGCGCTGCGAAGCCGGCGAGCGTGGAGAGGCCGACTGCCGGCTTTCCCGCCGCCAGCGCGATGCCGCGCGTGGCCGATATCCCCACCCGCAGCCCGGTGAAGCTGCCGGGGCCGGTGGTGACGGCGATGCGGTCCAGATCGGCGAATTCGATGGCGGCCGCGCTCATCACGCGGGCGATGAGCGGCATCACGGCCTCGGCGTGGCCGCGCGTCATGGCCAGAGTCTCGCTGGCGGTGATCCCGCTGCTGGTGTCGAGCACGGCGGCCGAGCAGGCCTCGAGCGCGGTGTCGATCGCAAGGACGCGCATGGCTTGACCTTCGCCGCCGTCGTGCGCGACCTCGGATGACCCGGTCAACGCCGACGCTCGGGTTTCGCTGTTATTTGCTCCGTTGAAGCCTTGTCCGGATCGATCGCCGGCCGGGTCATCCCATGGGTCTGACTTCGACCACGTCGGGCAAATAATGACGCAGCAGGTTCTGGATGCCGTGACGCAGCGTCGCGGTCGATGACGGGCAGCCCGAACAGGCGCCCTTCATGTCGAGATAGACGACGCCGTCCTTGAAGCCGCGGAACGTGATGTCGCCGCCGTCGTTTGCGACCGCCGGCCGCACGCGCGCCTCGATCAGCTCTTTGATGGTGGCAACGGTTTCGGAATCCTTCGCTTCGAAGAACTCCTCGCGTTCGCCCGACGGGGTCGCGTCCGCGCTGCTCACGATCGGAGCGCCGGACATGAAGTGCTCCATGATGACGCCGAGGATCGCGGGCTTGAGCTGCTGCCATTCGCCGTCGGTCTTGGTGACAGCGATGAAATCGGAGCCGAAAAACACCCCGGAGATGCCCGCGATCGCGAACAGGCGTTCGGCCAGCGGCGACTGCGCGGCCGCTTCCTTGTCGCGCATGTCGAGCGTGCCGCTCGTCAGCACGGGCCGTCCCGGGAGGAATTTGAGCGTTGCCGGATTTGGGGTCGGCTCGGTCTGGATGAACATGGCCTGCTCCTTTAATTGCGCAGGATCAAGAAGCCCACGATCGGGTCATTGTAATAGGTGGCGCCGCGCGGTGGAAGTTTCAACCTGTCGCTTCTGGTAGGCCGAAGGGCGATGGCCCGGTCTGGGGCCTGTCCTCGGCTCTCGCTTTGCCCGCGCACTTCACGGTGGGCTAAGCGAGGCGCGGGTCACGACATGGCATCCAGTTCCTCATCGCTGAGGTGGCCGGGCACGATCGCGACCGGGATGGGAAAGTCGCCCGCGGTCTTGCTGATACTGGAAACGAGCGGCCCCGGTCCCTCTTTGCCGGTCGCAGCGGCGAGTACCAGGATGGCGATGTCTTCGTCGTCCTCGATGAGATTGAGGACTTCCTGTGCTTTCTCGCCTTCGCGGATCACGCGCTGCGGCATCACGCCGGTGATGCTCGACGAGCGCGCCGCATGGCGATCGAGCACGGCATTCGCCTCCTCGTGCGCCTCCGCGCGCATGATGTCGGCGACGCCGAGCCATTGCTGATTGCGGTCGTGGGTCTCGATCACACGCAGCATGAGCACGGTTGCGCCGATGCGCAGCGCACGCCGGCTGGCGAAATAAAGCGCGCGATCGCATTCCGGCGAATCGTCGATGACGACCATGAATTTCGGCGAATGACCAGCTTCGTAGCTGCGCCGCTTCTTGCTCATCGGCTCTCCCCAGCCGCCACCGGGATCACATTATTGTCGTGACGCGGTTTCTAGGGCAGACCGGCTTCGCCGGAAGACGCTGCCAGTTGCCGGTGGCGTTGCAAAGCTTGAGAATCTTGCCACGCCCTTCGGGGGCGGCACAAGGCCACGCACGGCAAGCTAGTTGCAAGCAGTCGGATTGAGCTTCGTGTCAGCGGCGCACGAAGCCGACGATGTCCTTGACCGCTTTCATGGTGTCCGCCGCGATGACTTGTGCACGCGCGGCGCCGTCGGCGAGCACGGAATCGATGTAGATGGGATCTGCGATGAGCCGTTTCATCTCGGAATTGATCGGGCCGAGTTTGGCGACCGCAAGATCGACCAGCGCGGTCTTGAAGGTCGAGAATTGCGCGCCGCCGAATTCGTTGAGAACCTCCGCCTTGCTCTTGCCGGCAAGCGCGGCATGGATGCCAACGAGGTTGTCGGCTTCGGGCCGCTGCTCGAGTCCTTTCTCGTCGTGCGGCAAGGGATCGGGATCGGTCTTCGCCCTGCGGATTTTGTGCGCGATGGCGTCGGCATCGTCGGTCAAATTGATGCGCGACTGGTCCGAGGCATCGGATTTCGACATCTTCTTCAAGCCGTCGCGCAGCGACATCACGCGCGTCGCGGGTCCTTGGATCAACGGCTCGGGTTGGGGAAAGAACGCGTCTCCATAGCCGTGCGCCTGGATCGACTTTCCGAAGTCGTTGTTGAATTTCTGCGCGATGTCGCGCGAGAGCTCCAAGTGCTGCTTCTGGTCCTCCCCGACGGGCACATGCGTGGCGCGATAAACCAGGATGTCGGCGGCCATCAGCGTCGGATAGGCGTAAAGACCGACCGACGCATTCTCGCGGTCCTTGCCCGCCTTCTCCTTGAACTGGGTCATGCGGTTGAGCCAGCCGAGGCGGGCGACGCAGTTGAACACCCAGGCGAGCTCGGCATGTTCGGCGACCTGGCTCTGGTTGAACACGATGTGTTTCTTCGGGTCGATGCCGCAGGCAATGAAGGCGGCGGTGACCTCGCGCGTGTTCTTCGGCAGCTGCTCGGGGCCGCCCCAGACCGGCAGCGGCTGGGTGATGGCGTGCAGGTCGACCACGCAATAGATGCAGTCGTACTTGTCCTGCAACGCGACGAACTTCACGATGGCGCCGAGATAATTGCCGAGGTGCAGGTTGCCGGTCGGCTGCACGCCGGAAAACACCCGCTCCTTGAAGGCCATGTCGGAAAACCCTCGCCGATTGCGCCGCCAAATGGCATGACCCGCGGCGCGGGCGCAAGCCCGGCTTAGAGGCGGCGGACGGCTGCGAGGAGGTCGCGCACGCGCGCGACGCCAAGCAGCTCGAGGCTCGCAACATAGACGGCAAGCCCGAACGCGACCAGGAGAGCAAGCACGGCGAGTTGCGCTAGCGACCCGCCCGCGTTGGACGGCGACGCGATGAGTTCAGACATGCCGAAGAGCGCGATTCCCATGGCCATCGTCGCCAGGATGATGCGCGGCAGCCGTCGCGCCCCGTCGCGGTCGAGACGGAGCCATCCGCGCCGCCGCACGATCGCGCCCAGCACCGTCGCACCGACCCAGCCCGAGATGGCGATGGCCGCCGCCACGCCCACATGGCCGTAATGGGGAAACGCAACGAGGGCTCCGATGACGGCGGTCGCAAGCCCCGCGAGCGCCGCAACCATTGGCGTGCGAGTGTCCTCGCGGGCAAAGGACACTGCGCCGAGCGCCTTCTCGAGCGCGTGCCCGGGCAATCCCGCGCAGATCGCCGCGAGCGCCGCCGCGACGGCGGTGGTATCGCGCGGGCCGAAGGCGCCGCGCTCGAACAGGCCGCCCGCGATCGGCACCGCCAACAGCGCGAAAGCCACGGCGGAAGGAAGCGCCAAGCCGAGGGCGATCTCGAATCCACGTGATTGCGCCGCTGCGATCACCTCGCTTTTTGCGCTTCGCACGCCCGCGGCAATGGTCGGCACCAGCACCGCGGAGATGGCGATCGAGACCACGCCGAGCGGCAATTCATAAAGCCGGTTGGCATAGTAGAGCCAGGACACCGCGGCCTGCGAGGATGACGCGACCATTGCGCCGGCGATCAGCTTCAACTGTGGGACGCCGGCGGCGACAAGGCCGGGAACGGCGAGCGCGAAGAACTGTCGTGCATCGGCGGAAAGGCCGAACCGCCGGCTCGGCGGCTCGTCGAGCTGACGCACCTTCTGCGGCGAACCGGTATCGGCTTCGCCGGACAACGCCGTGCCCCGCCGCAGGTGCACGAAGCCGACGCCGGTCACCACCAGCTGCGCGATCCCGGCGAGCACGATGGCATGCGCAAGCATCTCGCCTATCACCGATGGCGGCGCGCCGCCGAAGGCGGCGATCCATGCCAGGACCGCGAGGAGAATGGCGTTGAACGCCGCGATGCCCAGTGCCACCGCGACGACGCGTCCCTGCGCATTGAGAACCGAGGCGACGACGGCGACCACGCCGGCGAGCGCGACATAGGGCGCGGCGATGCGGAAATAGTCCGCCGCCAGTGCATGACGCTCCCCATCAAAACCCGGCGCGAGCAGATCGATGATCGCCGGTGCGAACAGCAGCCCGATCGCCGCCAGCGCGCCGACCGCGAGCAGCATTGCGCCCAAAACCTGCCGGAAGAATGCGTAGGCGCCGCTCTCGCCCTGGGTCTCCTTGATGCGCAACCACAGAGGCACGAAGGCGGCGTTGAGCGCGCCTTCGGCCAGCAGCCGACGAAAGAAGTTGGCGATCTGCAGAACGGCGAAGAACGCGTCGGAAGGAACGCCCGCGCCCAGCGTCGCTGCGATACCGACGTCGCGAGCGAATCCGAGCAGGCGCGACGCTAGCGTTGCGCCGCCCACGGTCGTGACGTCGCGCGCGAGCGACATGGGGGGTTGGCCTCCGCAGCCATTGTAATTGGCGGCCCACCTCGCCGTCATCCTCGCGGTGTCCCGCTCCAACTCGGTGGAAGTCAGCTGCCGCATCCAGCCCATCCGCTGTCTGGCGAGTGGGGTGCGGCTCAATTTGCGGCGCGCGATTGCCTCGAGCAATTCGGTCGCTATAGTGCGCGCGCATTTTGGGTGGGAGCTTCCGCATGGCCGCGACTCGATTCGATGTGCTCGGCATCGGCAACGCGATCGTCGACGTGATCGCGCGCACCGACGACGCTTTCCTCGCCAAGCAGAAGATGCGCAAGGGCACCATGCGCCTGATCGACGAGGTGCAGGCCGCAGGACTCTATGATGCCATGGGTCCGGCGGTGGAGGTTTCCGGCGGCTCGGCGGCGAACACGATCGTGGGCGTGGCGAGCCTCGGGGCGCGCGCGGCCTTCATCGGCAAGGTCAAGGACGACGAGCTCGGTCGCGTTTTTGCCCACGACATCCGTGCGGCGGGCGTCGCGTTTGCGACGCCGCCCGCTTCGGCCGGCCCTTCGACCGCGCGCTGCTACGTGCTGGTCACGCCCGACGGCGAGCGCACCATGAACACCTATCTCGGCGCCGCACAGGACTTGCACCCGAACGACATCGACTCCGATGCCATTGCCGCCGCTCAAATCATCTATCTCGAGGGTTACCTCTGGGATCCGCCGCACGCCAAGGAGGCCTTCCTCAAGGCGGCGAAGATTGCGCACGACGCCGAGCGCGACGTCGCGCTGACCTTGTCGGATGCGTTCTGCGTCGACCGTTACCGCGCGGAATTCCTCGATCTCATCCGTGCCGGCACCGTCGACCTCGTTTTCGCCAACGAGCGCGAACTGCACAGCCTGTACGAGACCGCCGACTTCGACACCGCGCTCGATGCTCTGCGCAAGGATGCGCGGCTTGCGGTGATCACGCGCAGCGAAAGGGGTTGTCTGATCGTGACGCGCGAGGAAACCGACGCTGTTCCGGCGAGCCCCGTGGAGCGCGTAGTCGACGCCACCGGCGCCGGCGACCTGTTCGCCGCGGGTTTTCTGGTCGGGCTCTCGCGCGGCGCCGAGTATCGCGACGCGGCTCGGCTCGGGGCGTTGGTGGCCGCCGAAGTGATCCAACATCTCGGCGCCCGACCGGAGACGTCACTCAAGGCCTTGGCGCAGGACAACGGCTTCGACCTTTGAAAGCTGCGAAGCGCGCTCGCCCTGGGGGCCCGGCTCCGGGCTCAGAGTCACCAGGCGTCATTCTGGAACTCCTGAGCTCCGGCTCTGACCCTTGAACGCACCGCGTTCGGGAGACGGGCTTGTTGTCCACAGCGATTCACAGAAATCTGTGACTGTTGCCGCGTTGTCTCGGAACCGTCGCGGTGTTCTGACATTGGTGCCGGAAAAGTTCCCAGGCGTGGTGTTGCGTTCAGGAGGATATTCATGGGTTCCCTTGCAGACGGTCTCCCCAGCCGGTTCCCGGTCGGCACGCGCTACGTGGTCGAGGGTCGCGGCGGCGGGCAGGGCCGTTTTCGCATCCGTTTGCGATATTTAGAGTTTCCGGATGGCTGCCACGTCGAACTGCCGATCGACCTGGCGTATCGGGGGGGCGCGCGCCGCCGGCGCGTCCGTCCGCGCGGCAAGGCTCGAAAATAATTTTGGGAACAGGAAACCGGATGGAGGCCTCGGCGTTGAAACGATAACGCCGGGTGGAGTGCCCCCCAGCCCCCAACCCCTCACCCATCCGGCGATAGACCCTGGCCCCTTTTGGCGCCGGGGTCTTCCTTTTGTGGACGGTTGTGGAAAACGGCAACGGCAATGGAACTCGGCCGCGCTGCTTGCGATTGAATGCGTTGGCGCGTTACCCCATGCGGGCTGGCGTCGGCGCCGGGTTGGCGGACCTCTCCCTTCGGGACGAAACCCGGCGCGTTCCTTTCTCGATCCCCAGGCGCAACTTGCCGCGCGTAGGAATCGACGCGTGATTTCAGCGTATTGACGGCTGTTGCCCGCTTGCGCGCTAAGCCCGGCCCATCACCAGATCATCCCGGTGCACCATCTCGGCGCGGCCGCTGAACCCAAGGATCGACAGAATGTCGGCGGACGAGCGGCCCTTGATCTTGGCGGCGTCTTCGGCGTCGTAGGCGACGAGGCCGCGGCCGACCTCGGCGCCGTCGGGTCCGCGGATGACGATAGCGTCGCCGCGCGCGAAAATGCCCTCGACGTGGATGACGCCCGCGGGCAGCAGGCTCTTGCCGCTGCGCAACGCCGCGACCGCACCGGCATCGATGGTCAAGACGCCCTTGGGCTCGAGTGAGCCCGCGATCCATTTCTTGCGCGCGGTGACGGGATTTGCCGGGGTGAGGAACCAGGTGCAGCGCGCGCCGCCGGCGATCGCCTCGAGCGGATGTGCGACGCGGCCCGATGCGATCACCATATGCGTGCCGGCATGGGTCGCGATCTTGCCGGCCTCGATCTTGGTCTGCATGCCGCCGCGCGAGAGTCCCGAGCCGGCCGCGCCCGCCATTGCTTCGATCGCGGGCGTGATGCGCTCCACCAGCGGCACCAGCTTGGCCTTGGCATTGCCTGCGGGCGGCGCATCATAGAGCCCATCGACGTCGGAGAGCAGTATCAGCAGATCCGCACTCGCCATGGTGGCGACGCGCGCGGCCAGCCGGTCGTTGTCGCCATAGCGGATTTCGTTGGTCGCGACCGTGTCGTTCTCGTTGATCACCGGCACTGACCGCAGCTCCAAAAGTTTCCCGATCGTCGAGCGCGCATTGAGATAGCGTCGGCGCTCCTCGGTGTCCTGCAACGTGACCAGCACCTGCCCAGCGGTGATGCCGTGGCGGCCAAGCACCTCCGACCAGGTGCGGGCAAGCGCGATCTGGCCGACGGCGGCAGCGGCCTGGCTATCTTCGAGCTTGAGGGGCCCCGCCGGCAGCTTGAGCACGGCGCGGCCGAGCGCGATCGCGCCGGAGGAGACCACGAGCACGTCGCGCTTGTCCCGGTGCAACTTGGCAATGTCCTCGGCAAGCGACGAGAGCCAGGCGTCATGCAATCGCCCGCCGTCGCTGTCGACCAGGAGCGAGGAGCCGACCTTTATCACCATGCGGCGGAAGTCGGTGAGGGAGAGGGCGCTGCGAGACATGTGGGCTTGCGGCTGGCCGGCGGCACGCGACAACCATTGTCGCGCCGGTGCGTTGTTTAGCATGCGCTTTCGGGTCTCCGCCAAGGCGTAACGTCACCCCTGCGGATGCCACGCTTTGGCAGCGACACTCGGCCGTTGCTGGTGTCGCGTTTGATCGATCACGCTCAACAACGCGCGCAACACCTCGGGCACGCCCGCGCCGGTCGCCGCTGAAACCACGAGCGGCGTCTTTTTGGCGGCGCGTGCGAGCCGCGCGGTCTGTTGTTTCAGTTGCTCCGGCGTCAACGCATCGGCCTTGTTGAGCGCCACCACCTCGGGCTTCTCGCCGAGCCCCTGGCCATAAGCCTTAAGCTCTCCGCGCACGGTTTTATAGGCCGTGCCCGCATGCTCGGCCGTGCCGTCGACGAGATGCAGGAGCACGCGGCAGCGCTCGACGTGGCCGAGGAAACGGTCGCCGAGTCCCGTGCCTTCATGCGCACCCTCGATCAGGCCCGGAATATCGGCGAGTACGAACTCGCGGCCGTCGATCTCGACCACGCCGAGCTGGGGATGCAGCGTCGTGAAAGGGTAGTCGGCGATCTTCGGCTTGGCCGCGCTCACCGCCGCGAGGAAGGTCGACTTGCCCGCGTTGGGCAGCCCGACAATGCCCGCGTCCGCAATCAGCTTCAGGCGCAGCCGGATCGTGAGCTCCTCGCCGGGCTGGCCGGGATTGGCATGGCGCGGCGCACGGTTGGTCGAACTCTTGAAATGGGCGTTGCCGAAGCCGCCCTTGCCGCCGCGCGCGACCACCGCCCGCTGTCCTACATCCGTGAGGTCTGCGAGCAAGGTCTCGCCGTCCTCCTCGTAGACCTGCGTGCCGGCCGGCACCTTCAGCACGATATCGTCGCCGCTCGCGCCGTGGCGGTCTTTGCCCATGCCGCCGCCGCCGTTCTTGGCCTTGAAATGCTGCTGGTAGCGGTAGTCGATGAGTGTGTTGAGCCCGTCGACCGCCTGCACGATCACGTCGCCGCCCTTGCCGCCGTCGCCGCCGTTCGGCCCGCCGAACTCGATGAATTTCTCGCGCCGGAACGACACGCAGCCGTTCCCGCCGTCGCCCGAGCGGACATACACCTTGGCTTCATCGAGGAATTTCATGACCCACGATATGCGAGCACCGATGCAAAAATACGAGAGCGTCCGCGGGTGGTCTGCTCGCGCGGCGCTAAAGGAAATTGAGCCAAAAACTTACGGGAAGGGAAGTACCCGTCGGGAGGGGCCAGGGCGGGCCATGCCTCACTGATGCGGCCCAATAGGCCGCTCCCGACGTTACCGTTCGCCAAGTCTGCCGCTACGCCTCGGCCCGAACGCTGCCGCAGCGATCATCGCGGCTAAAGTAACCCGGGGGCATTGCACCTCCCTCGGTTGTCGTGCGCGTCACCCCGACAGTGACCCGTACACGTCATAATCCTGGTCATGATCGGCGCTGCTGTCAATGGCCGGTCGCTCGCAGCCGTTCAAATCATGTGTCACTCGGTTCCAAAAGTCTCACCCGACGCCCCCGTTGCGATCGCGGCGCAGCACCTTGCCCGGTAGCGCGCCGGTGTGGGTCGCGTCCTCGACCACGATGGTGCCGTTGACAATCACGCTGGTGCGGTTGCCGCTCGGATATCGATGCGGATCGGCATAGGTGGCGCGATCTCGGAAGTCGGCGGGATCAAAGATCGTCACGTCGGCGCGGTAGCCTTCGCGCAGCAGACCGCGATCCTTCAATTTCAGCGCACGCGCGGTCGCGCCGGTCATCTTGTGAACGGCGAGTTCGAGCGGAATGACGCCGAGCTCGCCGACATAGTGGCCGATGATGCGCGGGAACGTGCCGTAGAAGCGCGGGTGCGGCATGCCTTGGCTGACGGGGCCGTAGGTGGCAACGCAATTGCCGTCCGAACCCACGAGCGCGAGCGGCGAGCGTACGATGTCGCGGATATCGTCTTCGCAAATCGAGGTGACGAGAACCCGTGTTGCGCCTTTGTCCGTAACGAGATAATCGGCGACGGTGTCGATCGGGTCCTCGGCGCGCTCGGCCGCGAGCGCGCCGATCGTGCGCCCGGCGTGCTGCGGCAGGTTGGGCGAGATCGAAATCCGCACGCAATCCCAGGACGGGATGCGACCCCAATTGTTGAGGCCAGCGCGGGCGATGTCCGCGCGAATGCGCGCGCGCGTGTCCTCGTGCGTGAGCCGCTCCAACATCGCCTCGACGCCACCCGCGTGCACCCATTGCGGCATCAGGTTCTTGAGCGGATTGCTCCCGGCGGCATAGGGATAGGAGTCGCAGTCGACGTCGAGCCCGCGCAGCTTCGCCGCCGCGATCATGTCGAGCGCGCGCGCCGCCTTGCCCCAATTGTCGAGCCCCGAGCACTTCAAGTGCACGATCTCGACGTGCACGTCACAGGTACTTGCGATCGCGATCGCTTCCTCGACCGCCTCTAGCACCTTGTTGGATTCGTCGCGAATGTGGGTGAAATAGCCGGCATTGTAGCGCTTGACCACGCGGCAGAGCGCGATCATCTCGTCTGCCTGCGCGTAGCTGCCGGGCGCGGTGAATAGGCCCGACGACAGTCCGAGCGCGCCGGCATCGAGCGCTTCCTCCAGTAAGACGATCATGGCCTCAAGCTCGGCCGACGTCGGCGGCCGGTCCTCCATGCCCATGACCATCAGGCGCAGCGTATTGTGACCGACCAGCATGCCGGCGTTCACCGCGGTCGCAGGGAAGCTCGCGAGGTAATCCGCGAACGTCGTTGCCTTGAACGGCAGCCACGGCGCGCTCGCGCTGAGATAATCGCGCAGCAACTCGACCTTCCCCGGCAGCGCGGGCGCGACCGAGAAGCCGCAATGCCCGACGATCTCGGTGGTCACGCCCTGGCGCACCTTGCTCTCGGCCTTGGGATTGATTGGCAGCGTGAAGTCGGAATGGGTCTTGATGTCGATGAAGCCCGGCGCCACGGCAAGGCCGCGCGCGTCGATGACCTTGGCGGCCGCGTCGTCGATGCCCGCCCCGACAGCGGCAATGCGGCCGTCGCGGATCGCGACATCGCCGGCCTTGCCCGCGGCTCCCGTGCCGTCGAAGAGAAGACCGCCGCGGATCAGGATGTCATGGCGCGCGCTCAAGTCGCGACCGGCCCTTTGAGCTC